>OLOO01002607.1_pt1 | contig 9783 bp, 7 predicted proteins | sample 1672621 | NCBI WGS metagenome assembly OLOO01 (sample SAMEA3136706, study PRJEB25190) | human gut metagenome | biome: human gut; feature: human-associated habitat; material: faeces | place: Austria | collected 2013 | reverse complement strand
CCAGTATACCATCCTGCAAATAGCGCGGCGGCACAGGCAATGTCCCTCCACGGCAAAGGAGTGGGTTTATTATCCTGGACAGGGCACCACCAAACCCCTCTCGTCTATCGGTTACCAACAGCACCTATCCTACGATTTGCCCTGTTACCGGCTGGTTTCGGAGCAGTTTTCATTCAAAGAGGAACAACGACGACGCAGTGGTAACAAAATGTCGCCATCAGTCGTCCGACCGTCCGCGAAATAAAAGGGACCGGGACGCTCACCAAAGAAGCGATTCCGTATCATTAAACCGATTCACGACCGATATTCTAAGGACAGAAATCATGGCGGAAACTGTAATTAAAATCGAAAGCAACCCGTATGAGGAGTGCATCCGATACTACAGACTCGATGGCGGCTGGCACGAGATCACATTGGCGACAAACCCCGGGAGTGCTCTTCATAGCGAAAAGCTGGTCCACGGATTCTTTCCCTTCAAGGCAGAGGAAATCGCAAAGGTTATCGTCGGTGAATTTGGATCGGGCGATAAAATCAAACTGGTCTTCGAGGGATCGGACGATGAATGGGAGGAACTCAAGGCAATCTGCGATGAGAGCGGCTTCGCCAGCACGCTCTATGCAGTCCGCAGCGAGCGCCACCTTGCAAACGCGCGCGATGTTCTCCCCGAGATCATCGAGGTGTTCAAAGAGATCAAGCCGCTGGTGGACGATTCCGTTTCCCAGCGAAAGATAGTCGCAGAGAAGATCGACCGGTTCACAGACGTCTCGAGCGACATCATTCCACTGTGCGTGCTGGGCAACTACAGTGCGGGAAAGTCAACGTTCATCAATGCGCTCGTCGGTATGGAGATTCTGCCCAACGGCGACGAACCGGTAACGGCTCGCGTGTTTCAAATCAAGCGTTCAAAAGATCGCGACCGTGCCATGATCCAGTTCTCCTGCGGGGACAGGCGCTTCCTACTGCGCTTCGACCCCGCAGGCCTCATGGAGAACAAGGACCTGGCAGGCGAAGCGCTCTATGATCTGATCGTCACAAACGCCGCTAAGGCCGAGACGGGAATGGCGTCGCAAATCAACGCGGCGCTCAAGGTGCTCAACTCGTATCGTCAGGGCGACAGCGGAGAGAAGGTGTCCGACCTCATCAAACTCGAGGTCCCCTTCAGCGACGCCGACCCATGGCCTCATGACAGGGAGTTCGTCATCTTCGACACCCCGGGCTCCAATTCAGCTTCCAACGAAGACCATGCCCGCGTACTGCGCGAGGCTATGGAGGGCCTCTCGAACGGGCTTCCGATCTTTGTTGCGGAATACAGCACGCTCGACTCGACCGACAACGAGAAGCTCTATAGGGAAATCGAGCAGATTCCGGCGATCGACGAACGTTTTGCCATGATCGTCGTGAACAAGGCCGACTCCGCCGACCTGCCCAAAGGCGGTTTCGAAGACTCGGATGTTGCGCAGATCATGCACTGGTCAATCCCATCAAATCTATACGGGCAGGGTATCTACTTTGTCTCGTCGATTCTGGGCCTCGGCTCGAAAAACAACGGCGAGTTCATGAGCGACAACTACGCCGAAAAATTCGAGGACCAGCAGCGCAAATACGTCGACCCCACAAGCCGCTTCTATAAAATGCTCTACCGCTATGACATTCTCCCCGGCCAGATCTCGCGTAGGACAAACAAGGAGTCCGAGGCGTGCAAGGACTTTTTGCTCGCAAACAGCGGTCTGTTCTGCATCGAAAACGAGATACGGCTCTTTGCCGAGCGTTACTCCGCCTACAACAAATGCACCCAGTCGGAGGCGTTGCTCCAGGAAATCATCGGGATCACCAAAAAGGAGATCGACGAGGCGAAAGCCGTGGTCGAAGAGGAAAAGCGCAAGCGGGAAGAAGAGCTCGACCAGGAGAAGAGTCAACTCATCGAGCAGCTCGAGAACTACAGAAAGCTTGCCCAGCAAGATTCGGAAGCCGCGTATGGTCCCGAACTTGACAGCACCGTAACGGCAAAGACATGGAAAACCAGCGCAGATGCGCTGCTGGCGCGCCAGTACGCCATCACGAAGGAGAAGCGCGAGAGGCTCAACTATTCCGACCGTGCAGACGAGGCCGCAAGCGCGTTCGACTCGATACTTCCCAACCTTCTCGACAGGGTCGGCTCCTCCGCGCAGAATGCCGACTCGAACGACCTCATGGGTCGCGCATCGAAACTCGCAGACAACGTAAAGAACGCCGCGAAGGGCTTTGTCGACGACACCGCCGATGCCTTTAAGAAGCAATCGGATGTCAAGGAAACCGAGAAGAAGGCGGATAAAGACACCGCCGACCAGCTGTTCGACGAGGTCGTGTCGAACTACAATCTCGCCGCCGCCCAAATGGCGTCGACGGTCGACGATCGCTCCCGCTCCTATTGGATCGGTCGCGCAGAGCAATGCCGCGACGCCCTTTATCGCATCGCAACTGCTGACGACAACCCACTCTCTGACGAGAAACGTGAGGAAGTTGGGAAGATCATCATCGGTTTCCACGCTCTCAGTCTTGCGGAACCGCGACACGACGTATTCAACAAATCGGATTTCAATGAGCTCCGTTGGGGTGCCACGGTCGTCTTTCGGTCGGACAAGCTGTTCTTGCACAAAGTCGAGCAGAGGTTCAATGACGAGATCGACCGGTCGTTTGCCATGACGCGAAACGAGATTGGGCGCGAGCACATCTGCGGATTCAGAACATGGCTGAGCGACCTGATCACCCAGATCATCGCCAACATCACCGACTACAACCCGGTGCTTCACGGGCACGTGGAGGAAATCGGCAAGAAGACCACCGAGATCACCTCCCTCGAGGCAAAACTCGGCACACTTGAGGACCGCAAGAATTACGTCTCGCGCGTTATCGACTGGAAGGAGTAGGAGTTCCCATGGGCATCAAAAGCGCCATAATCCACGCCGCTGACAAAGCGGGCAACGCGGTCGCCAAAGTCTCATCGCTCAGCAGCGAACAGCTCAAACAGGTCGAAGAAAAGCGAGATTCCTACCTTTCGCAGAAACCCGATCCAACCGATGCAACGGCAACCGAGCTGACCAACCGTCTCCTTGCGACTGCCGCCGTCGAGATACACGGGGCCTATCTGTCCCAGCTCAGAAATGTGTACTGCCCGGTCGATCCAGCGGTGGAATACCCGGATGGCTTCAACGATGAGTTCAATATTCGCTACATGGACATCACCAAATGGGTTGTAGACCCCAACGAGGACAGCCTCGAGAAGCTCGTCAACGTCTACGATGTCCTTGCCGATGAGGACTGCAACATCGCTCTCGTGTTCAACAGAACCTCTATGAGCACCAATGTCTACCTCGCCGTGGTGGACACCGACAACGCGAGCGACAACATCGATGTGGACAATTTCACACGCCGTGTCTCCGATGCACTCAAGGGTAACTTTCCGGGATCCGAAGTCGGCGCGCCGCAGCGTGGCGCCCTTCCCTGTCTGGAGAGAAATCGTTCATATTCAGTGGCAACGGTCTCGAACATTCCAACGGAGAAGAACGACAAGTTCGCAACTCAGACCATCGAAAAGCTGCTCGACGGCATCGTTCCCAAGAGCAGTGCCGAGGAATACACGGTCGTGCTGCTCGCCACGCCCGCGCACGACGTCAGAGAGCGCAAGCTGCGGCTCGCCGAGCTTCATTCGCTGCTGACACCCTATGCGTCCTGGACAACAAACTACACCTACCACCAGAGCGACTCGATCGCCTCGTCGGCGACCATCGGCGTGAACGCCGGCGTGAGCGCCGGCAGGCAGGCAGGAACCAACCAAGCCGTCGCGAATAACTACAACGAGACGGACTCGACAAACAGTTCACAGACGGACTCCGTCAATCGCGGAACGTCGCAGTCGGAAACGACGACCGAAAGCATCACGGACACCGAGTCGAGCGGGACAAGCGAATCGACTCAAGGCGGAGCAAACCTCGTGATAGTCAACGCAAGCCACACCCAAGGCTCCTCCCACTCCACTTCCACCGCAAAGTGTGCAAGCGACGCAATCGGCAAATCCGTCTCAAACTCACTCGGCAAAGCCGTGACGAGCGGTATCGGCAAAGCCGTTTCGAAGGGCACGTCGGTCACATCGGGCGTATCCAAAGCGGTGAACCTCGGCGCAAACTTTGGCGGGTCGTTCGCCCGCTCGAGCACTGTCACCGCCACACTTGGAAACGACGAGGGAATTACCCAGACCTTCAAGAACTTCACAATCCAGCACGCGCTCGAGATCCTCGAGGCACAGATGAAGCGCCTCGACCTCGCATCAGCGCTCGGCATGTGGGACTTCTGCGCCTACGTGCTCTCCGAGGACCACAACGTCGCGAACAACGTGGCGCACACCTACCTCGCTCTCACCCAGGGCAAGGAATCCTTCATGTCGCAGGCGGCCGTCGGCCTTTGGCGCGGCGACCTTGGAGAAAACAGCGAGGACGCCAAAGCGATCTGCACCTACCTAAAGGATCTGCGCCATCCCATCTTCGCGCTCTCCCCCGCGCTTCTCGATAGGCACCCAAGCTTCTCGGTCTATCCCGCCTCCGTCACCGCGACGACGGCGCTGTCCGGCAAGGAGCTTGCCTACTCGCTCAACTTCCCCAAGAAATCGGTACCCGGCCTGCCCGTTATCGAATGCGCAGCCTTTGGACGCAACGTCTCGACCTTCGCCGGAACACAGCCGACATCGGGGTTGAAGCTGGGAAAGATATTCCATATGCATAAAGAGGAGCCTGTGAGGGTTCTTCTACAAAAGGATTCACTTGCGAGCCACGTGTTCGTCACGGGCAGCACCGGTGCGGGCAAGACCAACACGGTCTGCCGTATCCTCGACGAAGCCTCCGACCAAGACGTAAAGTTCCTCGTAGTCGAACCCGCCAAGGGCGAGTACAAAAATGTCTACGGCGGGCACGATGACGTTCGCGTGTTCGGCACCAACCCCACTGTCGCGCCGCTACTTCGCATCAACCCGTTCAGCTTCCCCGAGAGCATCCATGTGCTCGAACACCTCGACCGCCTCGTGGAAATCTTCAACGTGTGCTGGCCCATGTACGCTGCCATGCCCGCCGTGCTCAAAGATGCCGTCTCGCGCTCCTATGAGGACTGTGGCTGGGATCTCACCGCTTCGGTGAACCCTTATGGTCCCAGTCTTTACCCCACCTTTGCCGATGTGGCACGCAATGTCCGCGAAATCCTCGACGAGAGCGAGTACGCCGAGAACAAGGGCGCCTACAAGGGTTCGCTGCTCATGCGCCTAAACTCGCTCACCAACGGGCTCAACGGCATGATCCTCACACCCAAAGAGGTTGGCGATGATACGCTGTTCGACGGCAACACGATCGTCGATCTCTCGCGTGTGGGGTCGGTCGAGACAAAGTCGCTGCTCATGGGCCTCATCGTGCTCAAGCTGCAAGAATATCGTATGGCAAGCTCTTCCAGCATGAACCAGCCGCTGCGTCATCTGACCGTTCTCGAGGAGGCGCACAATCTGCTCAAGCGGACTTCCGCCGATCAGAGTAGTGAAGGCGGCAACCTCCTGGGTAAGAGCGTCGAGATGATCTCGAACGCCATCGCCGAGATGCGCACTTACGGAGAGGGCTTTGTGATTGCAGACCAAGCCCCGGGACTGCTTGACATGGCTGCGATCCGCAACACCAATACCAAGATCATCCACCGTCTGCCCGACCTCTCAGACCGTGAACTCGCCGGCCGGGCAGCCAACCTTAACGATCAGCAAATCATCGAACTTGCCCGCCTGTCCAAGGGCGTCGCCGCCGTCTATCAGAACGACTGGGTCGAGCCCGTGCTCTGCAAAGTCGCCAAAGCCGATGACAGCGAGCCGCTCATCTACGAGCAGCCCGCTCCCGCTGTCCCCGCAGATAACGCAAGCGTCGCAGCATCAATCGCCAATGCGCTCATCGCTTGCGTTCCCGTCAAGGATACGGCGGCGCTGCGAGACATTCGCGAAGCGCTCGACCGCCTTGATATCGCCGCATCGACCGCAGTGCGCATCCTGCGTACGCTACAGAATCCTCCCATCGATCCGCACATGACCGAACTCGCTCCGTTCATGAGCGCGCTGTTCCCCAGCGTAAAAGAGGCCGTAGAAGCGGCAATCAAGCGCAGCGATGACTCTAGGCAATGGACCACTGCCGCCGAGTCCGAACTCAAGAACAGGGTCGATGCCATGATAGGAGACACAGTCCGTCGAGCAATCATCCAAGGCGTGATAACCGACATCCTCTACCTTGGCGAGATAGATGAGGCCAAGTTCACTGACTGGTACAACAACGGGGGCCTCGTATGATCGAGTGGACCAACCCAGAGGCCACTCCCGAGTCCAAGCAACCCCTCTGACACTAAGCACATTCTCGACTTCAATCCCAATCACCTGATGGAGTCCACGACAGATTGCGTCAATATCGACACAGGCAGCGATGTCAAAGAAACCTATTGCCGAGATTTGGCACCCGCTCTTTTCACTGGCATTGAATAGGAGGGTGATATGAAATTAGAGTCACCAAAGCCCGAAATCAAAGCGCCAAGTACGGTCGATCGGCTTAAAAACATGGCAGATCGCCTCATAGGATACGAGTCCAAAGAGCAAGAGCACGAGCCGAACGAAACCAAGAACGCAGCCCCAATCAACCCCGACAAGTTGATTGAGCCTACCAATAAGGAATACAGGGACGACAACGGCAAGCTATTCCGCAAAGGAAACGAACTTATACCAAACAATACATACGTCGAAAACGGGTACACCTATCGCACGGATTCGAAAGGACGCGTTAAATCGGCTGAAGGGCAACTTCAACTCAGCAAAGAACCTCGCAAGCAGATCTCCGATTCCATCGGCAAAGACGACCAAAAGGAAGGCGACCAGAAGGGTCATCTTGTTGCCGACCGCTTTGGGGGCGGCAACGGTCTCGAGAACATCGTAGCCATGGACGGAAGAGTCAATCAAAGCGATTACAAACGAATCGAGAACACATGCGCCAAAGCCCTCGAATCTGGTCATGAGGTATACCTAAAAGTCGTTCCAAAATACGACAAAAGCTCCAACCGGCCCACAAGCTTCCGAATCACCTACACCATCGATGGTGAAAAAACAGTGACCACCATAAAGAACGGAGCAAACAAATAATGGAGAACAGAGATTACTTCCAGAGACTATTCGACCTCATTTCGCCGTATCTTCCAACAGGTTGGAGGACCACCGTGGTATATGCCGAGTTCGGCGAAACGTCATATTCGATAGAGTTCTACGTCGCATGCAAACCAAACGCGTTTATCAAGTGCTTCGACCTTCCCGGCATTGATGAAGATGAGCTGCTCGACTCCTTTGATGATGTCGCAAATATCCTTTTGGAACAGCGCGCAGACCAGACCATGGGAAAGCCTTGGTCGAATATGACCATGACCGTTCAGTCCACGGGGGATATGAAAACAGACTACGACTACACCAGTCCTGATGAGCTCACCTTTGAACATAAGCAAACATGGAAGGAACGCTATCTATAGCTCTCGATATTGTAATTTCCTCGATATCGGGACGCTCCATCAAAAACGAGCACAGTGTCATCTTGCTCATCACACCTGGGCCGATGGTGCCCACCGTGTGCACGTCTTTGCCTGCCAAGTAGCGCACACCCACGGCCGGCACGGCAGCAGTGCGGTAGCTGCTAATGAGGTTGACGCTCATCGGGGCCAGCAGCAAACCCTTCTCTCGATTGTCGACGCTGGAGCTGCACCACTTGAGGCCGCACATATTGAGCCCAAGCCCATTCCTCGCGAAATCACAGACTCTCGCCCCATCGAAACGACCTCGGCCGTAACGATGGAATACCTGCAAATATGGTGCCGGCGTGTGCGGATTCTGAATGGCGTGTGGAGTGCGCGCGGGCATGTTTAACGCGCGGCCCGGGCGGTACATATATAACGAGCGCAACGATAATCGACCGCCGGTCGCCCATGCGCCCGGCAATGCTGAACAGGAGTTGATCGCATGCGCACAACAACAAAGCAAAAGGCAAAGCCTCACCCGGTATTTGAGCGGACAGGAGAAAACTCCATCCGCATCAGCGCGCTTCCCAACCGGGCCGATGCCCAGCGTATGAACCTCAAGCGTTCCTATCACGCGTTCATGCGCGCGCTTCCCGCCACCTCTGCGGCAACAAACAATCCCGCGCCGTCGGAGATGTGGCCGCAGCGCCCCTACGCAGCTTCTGTGTAGGCCACCCTCGACGACTCGCTGGCAGCGCCAACCCTGCGAGAACATCTCAACATATCGCCTTCCTTTCCCTTGGCCGCCCGGTGTATCCCCCTGCACCGGGCGGTTTGGGTTTAATGTCCGCAACCGCAGCGATGCAAGCCGCCAATGCCGCCCTTGAGCACAATTACACCTTCGCTCGTGTCTATAGCTGCACTTTCAACTAGACTGTCTCCTAAGAAACCGTTGGCTCGGCGTGCGTATGCACACACCCGATAGAAAGGAACACGATGTACTGCACTGAATGCGGAGCGTTTGTTCCCGATACCTGCAAGTTTTGCACCACCTGCGGCGCGCCCCTATCGGCGCAGGGCGCAGACGCACAAGCCCCGAACGGTGCCAGCGCGTCTGCAGGCCAGACGAGCTCCGAGTCCCAGGCGGGCACCAGCGCCGCCGCGCCCTCGCAGGCGCCCAATGCGAGCGCAGGAAACCAAGCCTCTGCGCCCAATCCCTACACTCCAGCGCCCTCTGCGTTCCAGGCGCCAAAAAGAAGCAACAATAAACTGGCAATCGGTATTATCGCGGGTGTCGCAGCCCTTGTCATCATCGGCACGCTTATCTTTGGCTTGGGCGGATTCATTCTCGGTTCCGCGATGGTCGAGACGGCAAACAGCGTAGACGCTGTTCTGGACATCGACGATGTGGACGATGACGCCTTTGCAGACTATCTCTCGCGCAAGGTCGATACAGATGGAGACGGTTACATTTCGCAAAAGGAAGCGGACCGCGTAACCTCCATCGGCAACCTGTCTCAAGACTTCACCTATGGAAACGGCCTTTGTGCCTCCGGCGTCGAAGACCTTGATGGCATCGAGGTATTCAAGAATCTCAAGGTTTTACTCGTCTGCGACAACGAGCTCGAGTCTCTCGACCTTTCGCAGAACACCAAACTGCGCTTTGTGGACTGCTCGGGCAATTACCTTGAGGACCTTGAGCTTCCCGAGACAGAAAAACTCACTACCCTGTGGGCCTACGACAACCGCTTGGACGAGCTCGATGTCAGCGGCGTCCCCGAACTCGACGACCTCCTCGTCGACCCCGGCGTTGAACTTGAGGGGTGGCATGGCGACACAGACGAGTGCTATGTCTACGACGATGACGATTTTGGCGACCACTACGGCATATACGACTATGACGATGACGACGGCCATCTCTATGGAGACGACGACTATCAGGAGACCTCAGGCCGCCCGGATGCGCCGATTCTGGCGTAGCTGCCACACAATCACCCAAAGGCGGGAAAAGCATGAACGATGCAGTCTTGGGATATGCGCTCATGCTTGTAGGCGACAAGTTGCAACAAAGCGAACACTAGAACAAGCAGTGTGCACTAGCGTCAGCTGCCCTTGGTACCGACGGCCGTTCTTCCCCCGTGCCCGCAAATCCACACAACAAAGCGCCCGCCGCGATTCTCTCGCGACGGGCACAATCAATCGCCTACTCTAAGGGCCGACCGCCCTACAGACGCTCGGCAAGCTCGCGAA
>OLOO01002600.1_pt1 | contig 9802 bp, 6 predicted proteins | sample 1672621 | NCBI WGS metagenome assembly OLOO01 (sample SAMEA3136706, study PRJEB25190) | human gut metagenome | biome: human gut; feature: human-associated habitat; material: faeces | place: Austria | collected 2013 | reverse complement strand
ACGCTTACCTACTGTAGTAGGCTGTGCAGGCTGGAAATGTGTGAATGCCAGTGTCGGAAGATTCTTGTGTTCATCTGCGAACTTTGCAAGTTCGGCGATCACATTGATCAGTTTCTTTCTGACGATTTCCAGTGCTTCTGACATCAGGATGATATCTGTATTATCACCTACATAGCAGGAAGTTGCTCCAAGATGGATGATTCCTTTTGCCTTCGGACACTGTTTTCCATATGCGTATACATGAGACATTACATCATGGCGGACTACTTTTTCTCTTTCTTTTGCCACATCATAATTGATGTCATCTGCATGTGCTTTTAATTCCTCAATCTGTTCATCTGTAATATCAAGTCCCAGTTCTTTTTCCGTCTCCGCAAGAGCGATCCAGAGTTTTCTCCATGTGCGGAACTTCTTATCCGGCGAAAAAATGTACTGCATCTCTTTACTTGCATATCTTTCTGAAAGTGGACTTGTATATCTGTCGTTACTCATACTCATAATCTCCTTCATCAATTCTTCTACCTGACTATTTTAACCTGTTTTTTATTCAAACGCCAGTGAAATATCTCTTCCCGGTACTTCCATCGGGTAATTTCCCGTGAAGCATGCATCACAGAATGCCAGATCTCCAACCATATCTTTCAGCTTTTCAACTTCCATATATCCAAGCGAATCTGCCCCGATCATCTCACGGATCTGTTCCGTTGTATGAGAATGTGCGATCAACTGTTCATTTGAAGGCACATCTGTTCCGAAATAACATGGATGTAAGAACGGTGGGGAACTGATTCTTACATGCACTTCCTTTGCTCCGGCCTTCTTGAGCATCTTAATGATATTCGCACAGGTTGTTCCACGTACAATAGAATCATCCACCATAACAATACGTTTTCCTTTTACAACCTCTTCAATTACATTCAGCTTAATCTTTACACTGCTTTCTCTCTGGCTTTGTTTTGGCTTAATAAATGTTCTTCCGACGTAACTGTTCTTATGGAATGCCATTCCATACGGGATACCAGACTGTTCCGAATATCCTTTTGCCGCAACCAGTCCGGAATCCGGCACGCCAACAACCAGATCAGCATCTACCGGATACGACTCTGCCAGTGCCTTTCCCGCAACAATTCTTGCATGATAGACATTAACATTATCAATCACACTGTCCATTCTTGCGAAATATATATATTCAAAAATACATCTTGCCTGCTTCTTCGGATCGATCGCCATGGATTTATCCGATTTCATTCCATGTTTTGTGAAGCTTACAATTTCTCCAGGCTCTACATCTCTTACGAATTCTCCGCCAACGGCAGCAATCGCACAGCTTTCGGAAGCAAGGAAATATGTATTATCTCTCTTTCCGATACAGAGCGGTTTCAGTCCGAACGGATCTCTTGCTCCGATCAATTTTCTCGGCGAGGTAACAACCAGCGCATATGCACCTTTGATCTTCTTCATCGCATTTTTCACCGCGTCTTCTGCCTTCTTTACATTCAGACGTTCTCTGGCAATATGATATGCAATCACTTCAGAATCAATCGTTGTCTGGAAAATTGCGCCTGTGTACTCCAGTTCATGGCGAAGCTCGATTGCATTGGTCAGGTTACCATTATGTGCGATCGCAAGAATTCCTTTCACATAATTAATAACCAGCGGCATCGCATTTTCTGCTCTGGAACCGCCCGCCGTCGAATATCTGACATGTCCGACACCAAGATTTCCCTTCAGTTCCTGAAGCGACTCTTCATCGAATACTTCATTTACCAGTCCAAGTCCTTTCTTGGAATGTACTTTTCTCTCTCCATATGTATCCGTCACCGCAATACCACAGCTTTCCTGTCCTCTGTGCTGCAATGCAAAAAGTCCATAATAAACGGATGGTGCAACATCTCCGCCATCCATATCATAGGCTCCAAACACACCGCATTCTTCACCCAGTCCTGTTGTTACTTTTTCAAATTCACTCATAAATGCAGACTCCATTCTTTTCAAATTTTTCATTTGTCAAAACTGTCTTTAAAAAGCATTTTGCTATATCAGTATAATACAAGGCAAACGGAAAAGCAATATTTCCATCTACCTTGTATTCCTGCTGATACATTATTTATAACGCGTCGTTTAATAAGCGCAGCTTATAAATTTGCTCTATTCATTAGTTTTCCCGCGGTTAATCATTGAATTTTCCGAGAAATTCTTTCATTCTTTCATTAGATGAATCGAACACTTCTTCCGGAGTTCCTTCTACTGCGATCACACCTCCATCCATGAAGATTACATGATCCGATACGTTTCTCGCAAAATTCATCTCATGCGTAACAATCACCATCGTCATATGCTCCATCGCAAGTTCCCTGATAACTTTCAGGATCTCTGCAGTCAGTTCCGGATCCAGCGCGGACGTCGGCTCATCAAAAAACAGAATATCCGGATGCAGTGCAAGTGCTCTCGCGATTGATACACGCTGCTGCTGTCCTCCCGACAACTGACAAGGATATGCATCTTCCTTGTCGGCAAGTCCCATCTTCTTCAAAAGTTCTCTCGCTTCTTTATAGACTTCTTCTTTCTTTCTCTTCTGCACTTTCAGCGGTGCATCAGTGATATTCTTCATCACCGAATAATGCGGAAACAAATTAAAATTCTGAAACACCAGTCCAAAGGTTCCGGAATAATGGATTTCCCCTGCATCCGCAGTCTCAAGCCCCGTTGCACATCGAAGAAGGGTTGATTTTCCCGAGCCGGAAGGACCGATGATACCAAGGACTTCTCCCTTTTCCACCTTCAGAGAAATGTCTTTCAGAACTTCGACCCCGTTAAAACTTTTTTTGATATTTTTCATTTCAAGCAGACTCATGATCTATTCCTCCTAGTGGTAATAATTCAACTTTTCTTCAATCTTTTCCATAATCATCGCAACAAGCAAATTAAATACATAATAGAAGATACCTGCTGCAATATACGGAACCATGGAAGTCTGTGCCGCCGCAATCTGTTTTGCCATTGTAAACATCTCCGTTACAGCCAGCACAAATGCCAGTGAAGTGTCCTTTACCAGCGTGATGATCTCATTGGTCACTGCCGGCAGAATATGCTTACATACCTGAGGAAATACGATCCGGAAAAATGTCTGGCTTTTGGAATATCCCAGTACCTTTGCCGCTTCATACTGTCCTACCGGAATTGCCTCAATCCCGCCTCTGTATATCTCAGCAAAGTATGCCGCATAATTAATTGCAAAACCGATCAGCACCGCAGTCATACGGTATCCTGTGGAAATGCGCATTCCAAACAGATAATATGGTCCGAAATACACTACCATCAACTGAAGCATCAGCGGGGTTCCTCTCATAATCGATATGTATAATTTTGATATCCATCTGACCGGTGCAATCTTCGACATTCTCCCGAATGCAACCACCAGTCCAAGCGGCAGTGAAAAAAGTAATGTCAGAATAAATATCTCTGCCGAGACCCACATTCCTCCGCCAAGTTCTCTTATCAGTGTTCCTATCTCCATCTATAATGTCCTCCAGTTTTTTTACGCTTCTTCCGAATGAATGGCGAGCCAAAAGGGACCAATCCCCTCCGGGGTTGGCCCCTTCATTTTACTTGCTGTTCTTTCCTATGCAAAGAGCTCCCGGAACTCCGTAATCTGCATATTTTTCTGCAATTTTATCAACCGTTCCATCTTCGGCCATCTCATCCAGTGTCTTCTGAACTTTATCTTTCAGCTCTGTGTTTCCTTTTTTGAATCCGACTGCATACTGTTCAGATGAAATTTCTTTGTCTAGGATCTTGTAATCATCCGGATTTTTCCTTGAATTCACCTGATAGTTTGCAACTCCGATGTCCATAGCGATTGCATCACATGCACCGGATTCCAAATCCATGAATGCTGTATTGTATTCTGCAACCTGATTAAGATCTGCGAAGGTTGCCGCCAGGTCCTTCTGATCTCCTTCCAGAGCCGCAAGTGCAGAAGAGTCTGTCTGTACTTCTACATGTTTTCCTTTCAGCCCCGAAAAGTCATCAATACCCGAATCACTTCTGACTACCACAACCTGCTTGTTGTCAATATATGGATCTGACCATGTATAATCATCTTCACGGCCATTCATAGTGAATCCATTCCAGATACAGTCAATTGTTTCCGAATTTAGTTCCGCATCCTTAGAATCCCAGTCTATCGGCTGTTTTACCAGTTTCCAATCATTTCTATCACATACTTCCTGTGCAAGATCAAGATCGAATCCTACATATTCTCCGCTATCATCTTTATAACCATACGGAGGGAAAGAAGCATCAAACCCAACGATCAATGTGTCATCATCATTTTCTACTTTTGATTCTTTTGCCGATTTCTTTCCACTGTCAAATGAACCTGAATCTTTACTTCCACAGCCTGCCAATACCGTTGTAGCTGCCATTGCCGTAACAAGGAGCAGTACTAATCTCTTTTTCATAACATATATCCTCCTGTATTCCTTTTACGTGTGCCAAACAGCCGCTACGCTCTTTTACCAGTTTAGCAGTTGATTACTTTACCACACTAAAATCTTTGGATATATTATCATATTCCACGGTGTTTGTCAATCCTGCGGTACTCCTTTTTCCATTCATTCAGCTTTTCTTTCGGAATATCCGCACCTATCTTTTTCTTTGTTTTTTCCATTTCATCACGCAAAATAGTGTCCAGACTCAGAAGGATTGGATTCCCCGACAGCATTTTTAAGTATTCATCATGCGGAAGAGCTTTATAACAGCTATAAAGATACGCCTTCAATATATCAGGCTGTTCACATATCTTATACGCTTCCTGATAAGCCTTTGCCGCTTCTTTATACAGGAACTGATGACCATATGCAGATCCCATGCTTGCATACACACGACCGTAAAACTTTTTATCTACCGATTCATCCCAGTCTTTGTTAAGGATGGACTGATATACTAAAATCGCTGATTCGTATTCTTTACTGTTTTGAAGCGTATCCGCCTTATATTTTTCTTTTTCTACGTCTCTCTGTGACTGCAGTTGTTCCAGAACACTCTGCATCTTATGAATTTCTGCCGCGGCATAGATATTAGATTCCTTCAGGATCGTAAGTACAAATTCTTCCATCGATCCATTCTCCCGAAGAAGCCTTCTTAATTCCTCTGCCAGCTTCGGCAGTTCCAGTTCATCCCCGACCCACCGGCACAATCGTTCATTGACGATCGTATAATCGATCAGATACAGATTATTACAGATGTAATAACACAATTCTTCTATCGTGTAAATCCGCATATGAACTCTGGATATTTCAAAAGGTCGTTTGGCCCGTTTTTTATGACAAAGAATTAAACTGCCCATTGATACCTCCTAAATGTAATTCCTTTTCTACAAGGAAATCTGATGCCGGATAAAATTCTCCGAAACCAACATCTTTAAAACGCAGCCTGCAGGTACGCTCATCCATAAACATGACTTCAATCTGAAGACGCAAAGAATAATCTGTTCGTTCCGGCAGTTCTTCCAGTGACACTGTCTCAACTTTAAGATCCTCTCCGTCAAGTGTCTCTATATGGATCTCAATATCCGATGTATCTTCCAAAATCACTTCCCACTGTCCGTCTGCCTCATACCAGTGTGTTCCCCATGCAACAATCGGATACCATCCTTCCTGTCCGCCAATTCTCATACGCAGGCAGATCTGTTCTGTCATCTTTGTTCCATCCAGATAAATCGGACCATCATCATACGGATCTGCATAGCGCATGGATGAATAACATGCACCCTTACTGTATAAGTTATTTCCAAGGAAAGCCCTCCGTCCGTTACACAGTACCTTCAGGGAATTCGGATACCAGTTATTCTCAAATCCCTCTCCTGTCAGATAAACAGACGATACCACTTTTTTATCAAATACATTCTGGATGAAAGACTTAAAACTCTCATCCGCATCTTTGGCTTTATCTACATTCAACACAGGATAGATTGCTTCCAGTTCTTTCATGTGCGCATTGGCGACTTCTTCTACTGTCACAAACATATCCCTGCTCTTGGTGCTTACTGTATTCAGGCGGCGCAGCATATATGCACGGATTTCCTGCGCATCACAATAAAACAATGCTGATTCATATTGCCACAATTCTTTCGGCTGATAAAACATATACTGACAGAAACTTTCCTTATAATCCTGTACAAATACACATTCTCCCGGTACACCGATATATTTTCCGATTCCCTTTAACATCTTCGACATATCAACATTCGTATACGGAACGGAAAACGTAATATAATCAATCTGTTCGAATTTCTTCAATGTCATGGAAATGAACTTTGCAAGAAGCCATACGCCATCATGGATTTTCCCGCCTACACGTACTTTTTTTCTTTTTACAGCTTTACGGAACAGATGAGTGACAATATCTCCCTCTCCCGCTTCTCTCAGTCGTTTTGCTTCCTGTCCATATACCCATCGTTCTTTATAATAGCCAAGGATCAGAGGAATCTGATAATTATCAACTGCTGCTTCCATCGTTTCCGGTTCTTCTTTATTTTCATCATAATAACTGATCTGACAATTCTTTTCATTCAGATCATAGCCCAGAACACTTCCTTTTTGCATTATCGTCTCCTCCTTTCATTTTAATATATCTTAAATATCTGATCTGCCATCTGTTCTTCTTCTTCAAACTCAAGCATGGCTTTCGAACGTTCCGCATCCGAATCCATATCTGTCATTGCATTCAGCATCTGATATTTTCCGGCAAATACACGTTCTTTATCTGTTTTCAGCGTCTTCTTGTCTGTTGTGATCATTTCTCCGTTTCCGGATTCCTGGAAATAATAATTCACTGATTCATCATTATAAAGGACAAATTGTTTTACATACAGGTTTTCATAGACCGGCATCATTGCCTCTGCCCGGTATCCCAGTTCTTCCCGGTCTTTTTGTTTCATCTTATAGTACAGTCTTACTTTTCCTCCCGGTTTACAGCGGTATGCTGCCATCACCTTATTATAGAGTTGTACTTCCCGCAGCCATTCCTCTTTATAATTCATGTAATATGGGAAGACTAGTTGTTTTTCGCACATTTCCCGTAGTACCTGATGAAGGACATCTTCCAGTTCACCTGTGTATTCTTTATCTGAATAATATTTCAGAAGTGCAATCTTACATACATCCGGCAGATCTTCTTTCTGATCACATTCATTTGCAATGATTTCAAATACACATTTTTCCAGACTTCGTCCATACACGATATATTCCCTTGTAACATAAGCAAGATATGCCTGTTTTAAGCGGAAATATACATTGTCCGACAGATAATAATCTTCAAAAATATGCTCTTCCTCATACAATGTCTCCGAAAAGACCATCTGTGTAATGATCCGTTCACTGACCTTATAAGACGGAACCCCATATTGTTTTAATACTTTCCAGAGCCGCTTCATATCTCCGATTGCACCACAGTAATACTCCGCAAGATACGTAAGTGTCACCTTGTCATACTGTCCTCTCCGGAACATTTCAAAAGCAAGATAACTTAAGAAGTCATCCTCCGTATAATTTTCTTCCCTGATTCTTCTGCTGCAAACCAGGAAGACATCCTTATCCTCAAATGAATCTATCCCCTTTGCCTGAATCTTTTCATAATCCGGTTTTTCTTTCTCCGGCTCCTGATTCCAGAACCCTGTAGATGCTGCATATTTTCTGCACATATCTACAAAACGCGGCTCATAAAACAGTCTTTTCGTCTCATATGGAATGGAATCCGTATAATGTCTGCCCTCTACAGACTCCCATACAATTCTCGATTCCTTATCATACAGATAAATGATAGCTCCATTCTTCGTATCATACGGGATACGCTGACGTACCGAACCATCTTTTTCAATTACCAGCACACATTTCATCCCGCGTACCTTTGTCCTTACTTCATAAGAATAACAGATGTCACGCATCGCCTCCATACGTTCTGCCGTCATCTCGTCTTCTCTGCAAAATCTTTTGTACAATGTACGCAGTGATTCTGTTATGTGGCGCTTTTCCAACTGTTCCCATGTAAATGCCACCATCTGTTCTCTGTAATTCAGATACAGATCTCCTGCCTGTTCCTCATGGATCACAAGACTTGCATACAGATACGCAGCCTTCTTATAATCGAGAGCATTTCCATGCATAAAATATAAAACCAGCGATTTCGGCAACGGTCCGTGCGCACTGTCTTCGTCGATTGTCATCATATAATATTCATAAAGCTGGGCAATCTTAAGATCCGAATCAACTGCCTTCTGATACCATGAAAAATACTTCTTTGCAGTTTTATTTCCTTTGATCAAAAGTGTACAGATCGTATTCAGTATCATCGGCTCTTCATACATCTTATAGATTCTTTCCAGGATTCTGAACAGATTGTCACTGTATTTTTTCTGCTGACTGGCAAAATTTGAAATATAAAGTGCCAGTTCTTTTGTCATCATGCGGTATTTGGTCGCAAAATTCAACACCTGAATCTCAAATGTGCCTAATTTCTTAAGAAGTGTCGGCTTTTCCTGATAGCACAGATATGCTTCCAAATAGAACATTACTGCATGGATTCCATACTCAAACTGCTGTTCCAGAACTTCCAGCTTCTTATATGGATTCTTGTACTTTGGATCCATCTGGATGATCATATAGAGCAGAAGCCATGAATCCTGATGCCGGATATACGTCTTCTCCAATTCATCCAGCACACGGTCTGTATGCGCTTTATTATCCCGGATCTGAGCTGTCAGAAAGAGATAATAACAATTCGTGATCGGGTCTTTACCAATGGCAAAACGATTATAATTGTAATTTTCAAGAATCCATTTTGCGTCTTCGATACGGTCACCCAGCATGTAAATATGTGCCTGCACAAGTTGATATAATTCGCTCTGCGTCTCAATCCTTCGAACCGCAGTCATTTTTTCCACTGCGCTGTCCACCCATGTCTTCAAGTCAATCCGTCCGGCCACAAATCCGATATATTCTTTCAATATCTGAGCAATCAAAAGCTCCGGCACATGGTGATTCTCATCATATTCCTGATTCTGCAGCACTTCTACTTCATAGCTTAACGTCTCATATGGAGTCTGGAAACGGATTACGCCGTAATTACGCCCTACATGAAGGAATTCCGGGCGTACAAAGTATTCAACTTCATAGTTGTTACCTACAAAGTCTTCTGTAGAAATCTCCTGTCTGGACACCTTTAAGAAACGCCCCTCCGTCTCAATGTGGATTGGCACATAACCCCATGTATTTTTCATCAGAGTCACAACACCTTTTGTAGACTCCAAAATATCCTCAAAGAGCATTCCTTCTCCAGGAAGTGTCAGGAAAATACATTCCTTCTGCTTAATTCCTACAAGAAATTCTTCCATTGCCTGCTCTTCCAGTGACCATTTGCGCATATTATCATAGAGATAAAAGATACGTTCATTCTCATATTTTAAAATGGCATAAAAATCTCTGGAGCGGAATAGTCTTGCCGCCTCAGAATAATCTTTTACTGCCAGCTTTCTGAAATCATCTGTACTCTGCACCTTGCCATAGGTAGTCATCACGTAAGGTTTCTCTATGATTGCCGTAAATGACAGTTCATATTCTCCACCGGTACATACAACTGTGAATTTACCTTCTTCTACGTGTCCTGGTTTTAAACCACGCCCGTCATATGTGAATTCCACTCTTGCCGGATTTCCTTCAAATCCGGAATCCTTGAGCTTAACACGAAAAGAAGACGGGTAAACTAAGCCCCGTATCACATGTTCATTCTCACTTTTAATTAT
>OLOO01002582.1_pt1 | contig 9853 bp, 10 predicted proteins | sample 1672621 | NCBI WGS metagenome assembly OLOO01 (sample SAMEA3136706, study PRJEB25190) | human gut metagenome | biome: human gut; feature: human-associated habitat; material: faeces | place: Austria | collected 2013 | reverse complement strand
TTTATGAGCTAATTCTCTAGATAAAACTATATGTCCATCTAATATCCCCCTTACAGCATCAGCAATTGGCTCATTAAAATCATCACCATCAACAAGAACTGTATAAAAAGCAGTTATTGAACCTACATCAGAAAGACCTGTTCTTTCCATAAGTCTTGGCAATTCAGCAAATACAGATGGGGTATATCCCTTTTGTGCTGGTGGCTCACCAATTGCAAGTCCAACTTCTCTTTGAGCCATTGCAAATCTAGTAACTGAATCCATCATCAATATTACCTTTTTGCCTTGATCTCTAAAATATTCTGCTATTGACGTTGCTGTTAATGCTCCTTTTAATCTTACTAATGGAGGTTTATCAGAAGTTGCACATACAACAACTGATTTTTTCATTCCTTCTGGCCCAAGATCTCTTTCAATAAAATCTAAAACCTCTCTTCCTCTTTCTCCAATAAGTGCTATAACATTAACATCTGCTTCTGCAGTTTTTGCTATCATTCCCAAAGTTGTACTTTTACCAACACCACTACCTGCAAATATTCCAACTCTTTGACCTTCTCCACAAGTAATAAACCCATCAATTGCCTTAATTCCCGTTGGCATTATATTTTTAATCCTCTTTCTTTTCATTGGGTCTGGTGGTTTATTAAACATACTATATCTTTCCCCACCAGTAACAACACTTTCATCTATTGGAGCTCCTAATGCATCAATTACTTTTCCTAATAATTCATCACTACATTTAACACTACAAGGATTCCCACTAGCTACAACTCTACAACCTGGTCCAATTCCAACTAATTCATTTAAGGGCATAAGAATTATTTCATTTTCCTTAAAACCTACAACTTCACAATCTATGGGATTATTGCTTTGATTATATATTGTGCATAATTCACCAACTGCTGCCTTTAATCCCTCAACTTCAATAGTAAGTCCTATAACTTTTTTAACTTTTCCTTCTGATATATATGGGGTTATATCATTTATTTTTTTAAGTGTTTTATTAAAATCTATAGAAATCATATTTCCTCCTATAGTAATTCTTCTTTAACTTTATCTAATACACTATCTATACCCACAATTAATTTTCCACTTTCAGTTTCAATAACTGCATTTCCTTCTTTAACTCCTAAATCAGGAATTATAAAAATCTTTTGAGATAAGTTATTTTTACTAATTTCTTCATCAATATTTTTTTGTAACTCTTCCTTATATAATGGGTTAACCTTTATAACTAAATCCTTTTTTAAGTCATATTCAGCAATAATGTTATTTAACATAGCTTCCATTAATGTTACATCCTTAAACTTTTCCCTTAATACTTGTTCAGCTATTGATATAGAAATATTAATTATTGATTCTTTATTTTCTTTTATATAACTTTTTGCTTCATTTTTTATATTTAATAATGTGTTATAACCCTCTTGCTTTATTTCTTCACTTTCCTTAAGAGCTTTTTCTATATTTTGTTCATAAGATTCTTTATATCCATCTTCATAACCATTTTTTAAACCTTGCTCATATCCTAATTCATAAGCTTTTTTTTCAATTACTTTTGAGTTTTCATTAGCTTCATTTAAAATTTCTTGTTTTTTAAGTTCAGTTTCTTCTATTACTCTTTTATATTCTTCTTTTGCTTCTAAAACTTTCTTTTCTAATTCTTCTTGTTCTTGAAATATTTTATCTGGCATATTAAAAAAATCATTAGAATAAGAGCTTCTTAAACTTAATTTACCTTTTATTTCTGTATTACTATTTCTTAAAACATTAGTTTTAAACAAGTATATCATCCTCCGAGCCCTTATTAATACTAATTACTCCCTCTTGCTCAAGCCTTCTTATAATCTTAACTATATTTCTCTTAGCTTCTTCAACTTGAGAAACTTTAAGTGCCCCAAGTAAGCTTATTTCTTCTCTTAAAGCTTGTGCTGCTCTGCTTGATTGATTTTTTAAAATAATACTTGAAATATTGTCACCTGCACCCTTAAGGGCAATAGCAACATCTTTTATATTTACTTCCTTTAATATCTTTTGAATTGACATATCATCAATATTTTCAATATCTTCAAATGTAATCATGTTTGCCTTTAGTCTTTCAGCTAAAATATTATTCTTATCCTCTAAGAATTTAATAATGTTCTTTTCTGTTTTACCATCTACCTTTGTTAATATATCAAGCAAACTATCAAAACCATTTGATGAATCTATTTTATTATCTCCTGTAGCAAGTAATTTCTTTTCTAATGCATTATCTACTGCCTTTATTACAATTGGAGAAATATTAGATATTGTTCCAAGCTTTAATGCAACTTCTTGTTGTAACCCCTCATCTAAACTACATATTATTTGAGCTGATTTTTCAACTTGTATATTAGATAATATTATTGCAATTGTTTGTGCACTTTCACCTTGCAAACAAGCTAATATTTCATTTACCTCAGCTTTTCTCGCTGCCATAAATGATTGTGCTGATGTTTCATACTTTATTCCTTCCATTATCTTATTTGTTTTTGAAGCATCAAATGCACCTTGCAATAAGGATTTTGCATAATCTATTCCACCTTGCATTGCAAAATCCTTACTTTTTCTTACCTCTAAAAACTCTCTCAATATCTTTCTTCTTTCCTCTGCTGTTACCTTATGTAAATTGGCAATTTCTACACCTATTTTTTGTACCTGCTTGTCTGATAAATTTTTAAGTATTTCAGAAGATAATTCAGTTCCCAAAGTCATAAGCAATACTGCTGCTTTTTTCGCACCACTTGTAACTCCTTCATTTATGTCACCTAAATCATAAGCATTTCCACTTTTTACACTGTTATTACTCACTTTTATCTCCTTTTTTTCTTATTCATTTAACCAAGTCTTTATTAATTCTGTAGTTTCATCTGTACTCTTTGAAACAATAAGCTTAATTTCATCCTCTAAGCTTATTTCACTTTCTTCCATAGCAATTTCTCTTTCTATTTTTGCTTCTTTTTCTTTTACTAATTTAGCTATTAAATCTTCTTGTGTTTCTTCAACTTCTTCAATTTCTTCTTTAGTTGATTTTTTCTTCATAAATAACAATACAGCTACAACTGCTATAATTGCTAATGCTATTCCACCTGTCATTAATCCATACTTTAAGAATCCTTCATTCTTTTGTGTTTTATTAGTATCATCATTATTTTCAAATATGTTTTGTCCATCTGTATTAAATGGCATTGCAACAACGCTTAATTGATCTCCTCTAGCATTATCTATACCTAATGCAGAAGAAACCATTTTTTCTACGTTATACATAACATCATCAGAAACTGTTCCATTTATAACAACAGCTGCTGTTAACTTCTTTATTTGTCCCCCACTTGAAACAGTTTTTGTTTCTGTTTTTCCAAGTTCATATTCTATTTTTTCTTCACTTGATGATGACTTATCATTATTTGGTGAAGAAGTAGTAGTCATATTATTATCTACTGGTGAACCTGTTGAATTTTCACTTAATGATGAATTTTGACTTCTACTTTCAGTTTTTATAACCTTATCTGGATTTATTACTAACTCATTTTTTTCAACTGTATCATAATCTAATACAGCATTTACCGTTACCTTTACCTTATCTTTTCCAAATACACCTTCAAGCATATCTAATATTGACTTTTGCAAATCACTGCTAACTTGCTTTTCTGCACTTCTAGAAGATATAGCTTCCTTATTATTTATTGAATTTCCATCTTCATCATAAATTCCTTCTGATAATAAATTCATCCTTTGATCTATAACTTCTACATTTTTCTTTGGTATATTGGTAGTTGAAGCTGATACTAATGACATTATTGATTTTATTTGACTTCTATCCAACTCTTGTCCAGGCTTTAAAGAAACATATACTGCTGCTTTTCCTTCTGTTGTTTCAGTACTAAAAACAGATTCTTTTCCTTGAGTTATATGTACTCTTGTATCTTCAACTTGTGGGAATGTTTTTATGGTTTTTTCAATTTCCCCTTGTATCATCCTAAGCTTCTTTATTTGAAATTCCTCATCTGTCATGGAAAGATTAGAACCTTCATCCATTAATTCAAATCCCTTTGAACCATTTGTTATTGTAGAAGCTAATTGTATTCTTAATTTATCCACCTGTTCTTTTGGAACGTAAATAGTATCTCCATCTATCTTTGTATCAACTCCAGCATCTTCAAGAGCTTTTATAACAGCAGCTGAGTCAGTAGATTCTAATCCTGAATAAAGCACACCATATTTATTTTGTTGCTTATAATTAACACCTAAGGCTATTGATGCTACTATTGCAACTACACCTATACAAATTGCTATTTTTTTGCTTTTATCTAAATTTTTAAATCCACCTATAATTTTTGTTAGAAACTCTTTAACCTTCTGCATCAATTTTACCTCTTAATTTATGCTCCTCTACTCCTATAATTGCAGCTTACTTATTTCTTGGTAAGCTTCAACAGTTTTATTTCTTACCTCTATTAATGCTTGTAAAGATAATACAGATTCCTGCATTGCAAGCATAACTTCATGCATTTCTACATCTTCCCCTTTAATTAATGATTCTATTTTATTATTTGCATTTACTTCAGAATCATTAACTTTGCTTATTGCATCACTTAACACATTTGAAAAACTTGTACCATTTGTTTTTTCTTCTGTTGTATTGCTTATATTTAAATTATTAAGTATTGAATTTGTACCTATTGATTGTATTGCCATTTTATCTCCTCACTTTATTTTCCTATTTCTAAAGCTTTTGAAATCATATTTTTTTGAGCATTTAATGTATCTACATTTGATTCATATGCCCTTGATGCAGATATTAAATCTGACATCTCAATTAATAAATCTACATTTGGATATTCTACATATCCATCTTCATTAGCATCTGCATGGGTAGGGTCATATTCTAATTTCATTTCTGATTTATCATTTTCTATAGATGTTACCTTTACCCCTAACATTCCAAGTTTATTATCATAGTTTTCAGAAAATATAGCAGTTTTTCTTACATATGCTCCACCTTGCTCTGTTCTTGTCGTTCTTGAATTTGCTATATTAGATGAAATTACATCTAATCTTAATCTTTCAGCACTTAATCCACTAGCACTTATTCTCATTCCACTAAATACGCTCATATTACTTACCTTCCTGTTATTACACTTTTAGCCATTGATAACTTTGAATTTGTTAAACTTATTAAGCCATTATACATTAAAGTATTTGCTGCTTGATTAACTTTTTCACTTTCTAAATCAACATTATTTCCATCAGTTCTAACTGCTCCAGAAGTATCAGTTTTAACTTCAATTTTCCCAGTTTTATTTACATTATTTAATGTTTCTTCAAATTTAACATATTTTCTTTTATAATTTGGCGTATTAATATTTGCAATATTATTTGCAATTGTTTTGCTTCTAAGTTGTGCTGCATTTAATCCACTTTTCATAAGATTATATGTTTGCATTTACCTTTCACTCCTTTATTTCCATTTAAACCAGTATTTAAAAGTATTATTTTACTAGAAAAAGTTTATTTGCATGTTTTTTCCTTTATTGCACAAAATTAAAAATACTACTCTCCGAAGAGAGTAGTATTTTTAATTATCTATCTTAGGTAGAATAATTGCTAAAAAATAAAAAGTATACTTACTCTTCTGCAACTGGTTATTATAAATTAACTATAATTAGTTTCTATACCTTGCATTACTATTTTTAGATTTACCCTATATATTATTTGCTATAATTATATACTGTAATAAGATTTTTTTCTATACTTTTCGACATTTTTTTATTTTTTTCTACACTTTTTCATTTCTTCATTTTCCATTTTTATTTATTTAATTAAAATTTTTTATATTTTTGCAAAAAAATAAAGACTACCATCAAATTTGACAATAATCTTAATTTATAATTTATATGTAAATATCAATAATTATTCCAGTGCTTATATTTCCATTTTTATTGCTATAATTATAATTGCTTATACTTATATTATTTATTATATAATCACTATCTTCTAATTTTTTTTGAAGTTCACTTTCTTGAACTTTTATTTTTGCCTTATCGCTTTCAATTTGTTGACTAAGTGCAATAAGCTCTGCCTTATACTGAGACATTTGACTTTTTGAATTACTTATTTTTTCTAATAATTCATTTATTCTATTAATTATTTTTTCTTCATCTTCTAAATAATTTTCTTTATCATTATTTATTTCTTCTATTTTACTTTGCTTTTCTTGAGATTGATTTTTTAAGTTATCAATTTTATTGCTTAATTGTCTTATTTTTATTTTTTGTTTAACTTCTTCTTTTTTTTCACTTTTAATAGCTTGCTCATATTCTTTTCTAGCATATTTTAAAGTATTTTCTATTTGACTAATCTTTTGTTCTTGAGCTTGTATTAAAGATATTTTATCTTGTATATTTCTTTGGTCACTATTTATAATGCTTGCTTTTTTTCTTATAGTTTTATATATATCTTGATTTTTACTTTTTGTAATAGTAGTTTTTGAATCTTTATTATTTTCTTGTTCTAATTTTATATTTAAATATTGATTAACATTATTAGAAGAATTTATTTGACTTACCTTATCTTTAATTGTATTCTCAATTTTTATCATTTCATCCCCCTAAAATTAAATTATTATTTACCCATTATAATAAACATATGTGCAAGTGTATTTAAATTATTTTCCTTTAAATATTTATTTATTCTATTTGCTATAAAATCATCATGCTCTGTAACTACAGCATAACTTTGTATTAAATTTACTACTTTTTCTTCATCCATTTCTTCTTTATAATGTCCACATACCCCTATTAAATTCATTTTTAATATTGCAAATTGAATAACTAACATTATATAAGAATCCATTATTGATTCTTCATTACATGGAAATAAAATTTTAAACATATAATACACTAAGTAATTTTCATATATATGTTCATAATTTTTCATAAATTTTCTATAATGTTCATTTAATGCTTCTTCATAACATTCCTTTATTCTTTCTAAGTTTTCATTTGCTAATTGTAATGAATTTATTATATTTACAAAGTTAGTTTTATACCTTTTATTACTTATATTTTTATTTATCATTTCAGAATATATATTCATTAAAAATTCTAATTGAGCATCAAATTTATCTTCTTTTATTAATTTTTCTAATAAATTTTCATAAACACCATTTTCAATTGAAGCTTTATAATTTTCTATAAGGTTTATAACTTCTTCTTTATTATTACATTGCTCATTTAATTTATTAATAAGTAATCCTAAAATAGCTAATCTATTTTCAATAGTAAATCTTCTATCTTGAATTAAACCTATAGAAAATTCTCTTATTTCATTAAAGCATTTTTCATTTATTTTTTTACCTTTATTAGTATTTACAACTTTAACTTCATCCATTTCTTCTTTTATATCTACTACATCTAAATTAAATTCTATTTGATTTTTTCTTAATAAAATATTTTTCGCAACTTCTATACATGATACTGTAAGACATTTTTCTATAGTATTATCAACTAAATTATATACTCTTGGATATACTCTACAAGTATAACTCATATTTTCTGGTCCTAAATTTAAATAAACTTCACATAATCCATCTTTAGAAACCATTGGACATTTTTTATCTATTAAATTAATTTTTGCATAATGCCTATCATGTGTAGATTTTCTATATCTATTTATACTATTATTTAATTTTTTTGAAAAATCACTAACTGGAAGCTTTTTATATTTATTATAAGTTTTTTTATCTATTGTAATTTTCCAATCCTTACAACAATTATCTTCACATTTATTTCCTATACATTCAAATTCTTTATAATAATCTATACTTAAAACATTAAATTTTGTCATTTGTTATTCCTCCATTTTTTTATTTTTCCTTATTAATATATAACAACAAATTTTTTTTATTTATTCTTATATATTAATAAAGGATAAAGCTTTTGCTTTATCCTTATATATTATTAAGATAATTATCTTAATAATTGCATTACACCTTCTGGTTGTGATTTAGCTTGAGACATCATTGCTTGTGCTGCTTGGTTTATTAAGTTTAACTTAGATAAGTTCATCATTTCTTCTGCAACATCAACGTCTCTAATTCTTGATTCTGCTGCTGTTAAGTTTTCATTTGATGTTGTTAAGTTAGAAGCTGTTGTTTCTAATCTATTTTGCATAGCACCAAGGTTTGCTCTTGAAGTGTTAACTCTTTCTAAAGCTTTATCTAAGCTCTTTATCATATCATTAGATGCATCAGTCCCTTTTTTTCCTTCTTTAGCCATTTTAGTTATTGTATCTTTTTCTAACCCTAATGAATCTGTGCTAACATTTTCTATTTTAACTTTTAATGTTTGTGAATCAGAAGTATTTGCTCCTACTTGTAAGCTTATTTCTTTTCCTGATATTTCTGTTTGAGTTGCTTCTTTTTTACCTAAAGATGTTGCAGTTTGAAAATCTATCTCTTCTTTAGCAGTAAATTTTATACTTTTTCCATTTGAATCAGTTATTGTTATTACTCCATCTTTAGTTAACTTAGTTTTATCGGTAGTATTTACACCTGTTACACCAACTCCATATTTATTGCTTTTATCATTACCCTCAATTGAAATTGTACCATTATCTATTTTAACTTTTAAATCACCAGCTGTTAAATCATCAAAATCAAATCCATCTTGAATATCTATAGTAACTTTATCATTAACCCCTTGTGCATCTGCTTTAATTGTATGTCCATTTTCAACTCTTACTGTATTTTTACCATTTAATAGATCTTTTCCATTAAATTGAGTTGATTCTGCAATTCTATCAATTTCCTCATGTAATTGAGTTAATTCTTCACTTATCTTAGCTCTATCAGAACCAGTGTTTGTTTCATTAGCACCTTGAACTGCTAATTCTCTCATTCTTTGAACAATGTTTCCAACTTCTTCAATTGCACCTTCTGCAGTTTGAACTACTGAAATACCATCTTGAGTGTTTTGAGATGCTTGGTCTAAACCTCTAATTTGGCTTCTCATTTTTTCAGATATAGCTAATCCTGTAGCATTATCTGCTGCCTTGTTGATTTTTAATCCTGAAGATAATTTCTCCATTGAGCTTCCAGCTAAAGCTGTGTTTTTAGTTGCACTGTTTAATGCTGTCATAGCATTTAAGTTAGTATTAATTCTCATTTGTTTACTCTCCTTAGTTTTTCTTATTTGACATCCTTGTCTTTTTGGCTTTTTTGCCTTACATATTTATATATCGGTTAATAAATTTAATACTTTATACTTTTTTTAAAAAATATGATAAAATAATAAAAATTTTTCATAAAGGAAAATTAATTGCAAAAAAGTTTTATAACTTTATAAATAAAAAACATAGAAAGGAATGAAAATTATTATGAAAATAGAAAAAACAACTACAATTGGTGAAATATTAGAAAAAGCACCAGAAAAAGCAGACTTATTATTGGAAGCAGGAATGCACTGCCTAGGATGTCCAGCATCTCAAATGGAAACTTTAGAAGAAGCTTGTGAAGTACATGGAATAGATGCAGACGAGCTAGTAGAAAAATTAAATAAATAATAAAATTATTATAGTTTTTCACAGTAAAAATGATAAATTTGAGAATTTAATAAAAATATTTTATTAAATTCTCAAATAATTGTTGACAAATAAAGAAAAATAGGTTAAAATAAATTCTGCATTTGTTACTAAGGTGTAACAAATATCTGGGTCATTAGCTCAGGTGGTAGAGCACTTGACTTTTAATCAAGTTGTCCGCGGTTCGAGTCCGCGATGGCTCACCAGATTTTAGGGTTTAATTAATATATACTAGTTAAATCCTAAACTTTAT
>OLOO01002581.1_pt1 | contig 9856 bp, 4 predicted proteins | sample 1672621 | NCBI WGS metagenome assembly OLOO01 (sample SAMEA3136706, study PRJEB25190) | human gut metagenome | biome: human gut; feature: human-associated habitat; material: faeces | place: Austria | collected 2013 | reverse complement strand
CCGTATCATCCACATCTTCACAAGCCCTGACCGGGGATTTACTGGTCATGATCTGACTGATGAACTTCTGCTTATTCTCCAAAATCTGGTCGAGTAGGTCAGCGGTATTACTACCGCTTTCCCCTCTAAGAACCGTGCGTGAGAGTTTCCCCTCACACGGCTCAAGCACTTATAAGCCCTGCGTTAGCAGAACCAGTTCATCAACATTTTTCGAGTAATGAAGTTCTCTGTGGCAATCAGCATGTAATAAGACATTCTTTTCTTTAAAATCTGCTCCCACTTCCGTATGGATTCGGAATCCCCGTTCCACTGTGATGGGTTCACCACAATGCGGACAAATGCCTTTCTGCATTTTGTACAGTGCATTTAATTTCTTCCTTCCATTGATTTCTCGAAGCATTCTCTTTGTGTCTCTGTCCTCAAAATATTCTGTGAAACGCTCATCAAATGGTGTCGCTTCTGATTTTGTTTTCAGCCACCTTACTATTTTAGTATCAGTAGCATATATCAGATGTAATTCAAATGAGTCTGCCATATTTACACTGAATGTCCAGTTCCTTGTGCCGACTCTCCTGAAATATTTCTTTGCTATCCATTTGTGGCTTTTCTTCGGATGCCTACGTTTACACCATCTCCACAGACATCTCCATACATCGAAATCAAACCTGTCAAACGCCTGCGAGGAGACATTATACTTTTGGAAATTTACCCATCCTCTGATGACCGGATTTAACTTTCTTATCAAATCTTCCTGCTTCATAGATGGATTTTGCTTTATAATCCCCCGTATCTTATTCACAATGGCTTTATAATTCTTTTTGGATGGTTTTGTAAGAAGCTTTTCTTTATACCACCGTATATTACATCCGAGAAAATCAAAACCATCTTCGATATGGGTAATCACTGTCTTTTCTTCTGACAGTTCCAATCCTCTCTCTGATAAAAATTCCCGGATAATCGGGAGAACACCTGCTTCCAAAAGCTCTCTACTTTCGCCTGTGACGATGAAATCGTCAGCATAACGTATAAAGTTCACTTTTGGAAAATATGCTTTTCCATCCCTTTTAGTTTTGTGGTATTTCTTCCTAATCTGGACTTCCAGACCATCCAACACCATGTTGCAGATAGTTGGTGAGATAGCCGAACCCTGTGGGCTGCCGAGGTCTGTTGGAAATAATCTTCCGGTCTCGATATACCCGCTTTTTAACCATTTTCGCAGAATATCTCTGTCCATTGGGATATGGTTCAGTATCCATTCGTGACTGATGTTATCAAAACAGCCCTTAATGTCTCCTTCCAGCACCCATTTAGGGGATTTTGCTTTATTCAGACAGGTAAAGCACTGTTCGATTGCATCCTGTACACATCTCTTTGCTCTAAATCCATAGGAGTTAGGGTCAGCAGTGATTTCCGCAATCGGTTCCAGTGCAAATTTGTACAATGTCTGCATCGCTCTATCCTTCATACATGGGATACTGAGCGGCCTCATTTTTCCGTTCTTTTTCGGGATATATACCCGCTTTAACGGTAATGGTTTATAGCCTCTGCGTTTTAAGCTGAGAATTGCTTCATATTTCAGTTTGGGAGTAGACCATAAGATTTTGTCTACACCTGCTGTCTTTTTGCCTTTATTACTCGTTACTCTTTTTACAGCTAAAGCACGTCCGTAGAAAGAGTGTGTAAGCAGCCATTGCAAAGACTTTACTTTGCCGGTTCTGCCCTGTTGATGAGCCTTTACGATACGCATTTGCAGTTTTTTAACGTATGCATTCGCTTTGTTCCAGTCGATGCTGTCCCATGCCTTAGCAACGTCAGAAGTCGCACACATTTTCATGTTCATTTGCCTTACTCCTTTCAAAAATTCTATAAACTCTCTCGTAATTAAGCACCATGCGGAATTCTGCTCCCCTTTCGGGTGGGGCAAATTTTGAACCTCTGTCCGTCCTCATTACAAGGTCGGCATTCGCTTCCTCCGCAATCCTTTACCCGCATTCCCAACGGCTTCCCTTATGGTCCACTTGCCTTTGCAGGCGAGAATACGGGCTTGACACGTTCCACTTAATCAACAATCATTGATAGTTTAGGTTCCACCTCTACTCCGGCAGTTTTATGTCCGTGTATTCCTATCGTGGAGAGGAATATCCAACTGCACACCTTTTGGTTCAAGCCTGTCAGCTACTTTGGCTTGTTCAGCCTTAACGAAGCTTACGGTGATTCAGTTAATTAACCATGCTATCAGAAAGCCTGCACCCTAACCGCCTTGTAGCTGGCAGTTTTGCTTCTCCCTCACGGGATTTGCTCCAAATAGGGTTCCATTTATACCCGCTTCCGAACAATGCCATTACTGGCAAAGCCGGGGATATTGGCTTCATCCAACGGAATGGATGGTTTGGTCGGAATTACCGCCAAACAGTTAAATTAAGCGACTTCGTGTCGCACCCACGAATAACTGTCAAAGGTTCCTTCCGTCACATAGCGGAAAATCTTGACCTTGGGATTAAGATTCCCCTGTCGTAAAATACGCCCTTCCTGCTGTTCAATGTCAGAAGGACGCCAAGGCACATCAAGGTGGTGCAGTGCGATAAGTCTGTCCTGCACATTGGTTCCGGCTCCCATCTTCTGTGTGGAACCAAGCAAAAAACGGACCTGTCCGCTTCTTACTTTTCCGAACAGCTCCGCCTTCCTAAGCTCTGTATTTGCTTCATGCATAAATGCAATTTCTTCCGGTGGGACGCCCTTTTCTATCAGCTTGTTGCGAATGTCCTCATAAACATTAAATGTACCATCTCCTTTCGGTGTTGACAGGTCACAGAAAATAAGCTGCGTTGATTTCTGCTCCTTTGTCTGCTCCCATATTTCAAATGCCTTTTCCACACAAGTGCTTGCCTTTGAATTTTCATCATCCGGCAGCATATCATTGATAAGCCTCTGGTCTAATGCCAGCTTTCTTCCGTCATTGGTAATCTTTAGCATATTGTCCTCATAAGGCTGTACCTGTCTGTCACGCACGGCTTCTGCCCTTTCTGCCAAAGATGCCACCATGTCTTTCTGATATTCACTTGGCTTTAGCACCACATTTTCATACTCTGCTTCCGGCACAGGGAGATTTAACATATCCGGTGTCTGAATATCGGCACTCTCCTTAAAAAGTGCAATCAGCTCCGGGAGATTAAAAAACTTTGCAAACCTTGTCTTTGCCCGATATCCGGTTCCCTCTGGTGCAAGCTCAATGGCGGTCTGCGTTTCTCCAAAAGAGGATGCCCAACTGTCAAAATGTCCCAGACCTAACTTCTGAAGCGTACCATACTGAAGGTAACGCATATTGGTGTAAAGCTCCGTCATACTGTTTGAAATCGGCGTACCTGTTGCAAAGGTCACGCCCTTACCGCCCGTCAACTCATCTAAATACTGACATTTTGCAAACATATCCGAGGACTTCTGTGCCTCTGACTGTGCGATTCCTGCCATATTACGCATCTTAGTATAAAGGAACAGATTTTTATAATTATGGCTCTCGTCCACGAAAAGCCTGTCCACACCAAGCTGCTCAAAGGTCACTACATTATCTTTCCTTGATGCATCATTCAGCTTTTCAAGCCTTGTAAGAAGTGATTTTCTTGATTTCTCCATCTGCTTAATGGTGTAGCGTTCTCCGTTGTCGGCTTTTGCCTGTGCAATGGCAAGCTCAATCTCATCAATCTGCCTTTCAATAATGGCTACCTGTCTTTCCTGCGAAAGTGGAATTTTCTCAAACTGACTATGCCCGATAATAACCGCATCATAATCTCCTGTGGCTATTCTGGAACAGAATTTCTTACGATTGGCAGGCTCAAAGTCTTTCTTTGTTGCAGCAAGGATATTGGCTCCGGGATATAACCGTAAAAAATCACTTGCCCACTGCTCCGTCAAATGGTTCGGAACCACAAATAAGCTCTTTTGACATAATCCAAGACGCTTGCTCTCCATGGCTGCCGCTGTCATTTCAAAAGTCTTTCCGGCTCCCACACAATGGGCAAGCAGGGTATTATCCCCATAAAGTACATGAGCCACTGCATTTTTCTGGTGAGGCTTTAACTCAATATCCGGTGTCATGCCGGGGAATTTCAGATGTGAACCGTCATATTCCCTTGGTCTGGTGGAATTGAAAAGCTGGTTATATTTTGCCACAAGTACCTGTCTGCGTTCCGGATCACGGAACACCCAGTCCTTAAATGCTTCCCTTATGGCTTCCTGCTTCTGTGATGCAATGGTGGTTTCCTTTTTATTCAGGACCCTCCTTTCCTTGCCGTCCTCCTCTACGGTATCATAAACACGGCTATCTTTTAGATTCAGGGAATCCTCCAGAATGGTATAGGCATTTCTCCGGCTTGTACCGTAGGTCATATTTACAAGGGAATTGCCATAGTCCGCATTTTTTCCCTTTATGTTCCACTGTCCTGTCACATCGGAGTACTGTACGCCCACGACATTTCTGTCTAACAAATGTTGCGGCGTTTCAAAGGTCTCCCTCATAAAATCCTCAATATACTTCGGGTCAATCCATGTGGCACCGATACGCACCTCAATTTCGCTGGCATCCAGCTCCTTCGGCTGTACCTGTGTGAGTGCCTGCACATTCACGGCATATTCCGGGTGGCTCTCTACATAGACCTTTGCTGTTTCCAGCTTCTGCTCCTGCTCCACTCTGTACTGTGCGTAGGCTTCTTTTCCTTCCGGAGATAAATACTTATCTTCTTCAATGAGCTTACGAATACGCTTTTCCACAACATTCCAAGACAACAGCACTTCTGCGTATGGTTTTCCGATATTTCCCTTTTTCAGCTTTATTCCTTTTGCATCATGATCTTCATAGCTGTGGTCAGCTCCGGCAAGTGCATGGCTACTACCGCCTGTTCCATATTCATTCTTTAAGAAATTAGCTGCTTCTTTGCTGTCATGCCCTTCCTTGAAATAATCATATATGCGGAAAGACCCATGTGAAAAACCGCTTCCCCTGCCAAGCCTGTTGTCTATCTCATCCTGCGTGATAAAATCCTCGTGCTTAATTTCCACATGTTCAGCAGCTGGAAATGTCAGCCTGTCTACCAGAAGGTTGTCGAGTTCGGCACGAAGCTCCTCTTTTGGCATAACAGAACGGAAACGCAGGCTTTTTTCTCCGATTTCCAACTGATGCAGAGCGTGATCCATGTGGTCAGCTATCCTCTCCACCTCTTCCGGTGTAGAAAGAAGTTCCACCAGTCTTGCATGGGCATCCGGGTAATTGCCCGCCTTTAATTCCAATTCTTCCGGTGTCTTTCTCTGCTGGTACTTGGCATAAATACGTTTGCGGCTGTCATCCCTGCCCCCGCCGCTTCTTAAAATATCATCAATCTGTTTCTCCGGCAGTACAAAACCTGCCGGAATAACACTTTTTTCTTCTGCCTGCTTCATGGCAATGTTGCCGACCTGCTCCGAAAACATGGTAAAAAGGTCAAGCTGTTTAAACATACCGTCTGTATCAATCTGCTCTGCCACTTCCCCCGGAAGTAAATAGACACCATCCTCGATATAAGAATTGACCCAGTATCTTGCATCTTCCCATGACAACCTGCTCTCTGCTTCACGGGTCAGATAATTGCCTTTCCACATGGTAAGCCCATCCTCATCAGCTCGATACCCGGCTCTTACATCCCCTATATACAGCTCTGTAAATTCCTCCATGCGGAAAGAATTTTTCAGATACTCCGTCTGCAAAACCGCATCCTGCTCTGACTGGAAATATCCTGCAATCTCCGGTCTTTTATGGATAAGATAATTATCAAAACATAAGATTCCCTTTTGAAGCTCTGTGAAATCTTCGGTTTTATTCGAAAAAGAACCGGATAATGAGTTGCTGTCACTATCCGGCTCCTGCATGGTAATATTAGATTGTTCCTCACGGCTTAAATGTAGATCAGCTCTGTCAGTACGATTTCCTCCGCTGAGTGTCTGATGTTGTTCATCTTCGCTACCCAGCTCATCTGATCGGCTGCTTTCAGTTCCCCGTTCACTCCCTCCGCCTTCGCCATCTGTCCGGTCAGAAGTTCCATTCTCTGCTCTGCCTGCTCCTGTACCTGCAGACAATGTGCTTTCAGCTCCCCTGTCAGTATCATTCCCTGATAAATCCCTCTCCTGTGTTCCTTTAGAAAGTTCTTTCTCATCAGTCCGTACTTGGTCAGTGCCTGTTCCGGCTCCTTGTTCGCTGTCAGGTTCGGAATCAGATAATCCCCGTTCTTTTCGTATGTCAGTTTCATTGGCAATGCCCTCCATTTCTGTATGATTTTCAGTTTCCTTTGGTTTATCTATTGCCGTTTCGCTTTCACGATTTAAAGCATTATAATCTGCTTCTGGTGCATTTGCAAGTCCTTTTTCAACCTTTTCTTCATGGCTTCCAATATGCTCCCCAGCCGCTTTTTCTCTTGCCTTATTTGAGGCATTCTGCCTTGCAATCTGGCGTTCGTATGCCCCTATTGTCCGTCCAATTTCCATAAGCAGGGGCTTACACATCTCCGTAGTTGCATTTCCAATGACAGCTAATGACTTTGTATTATTAAATTCGTGGATATATTCAAAATTCATGTCATCTTTCCACAAATCCATATCGGCACCGCATCGGGATAGCAGGGTAAAGGAAATACTGGAAGCCAGCGTTTCCCTCCATCGGATTCCAAGATTCAGTTCATCCAGATCATCAAGGAAACTTCCCTCTTTCACATAGTTCAGCTCCGGTAAAAGTTCCTCATAATAATCCTGTACAATCCTGTCAGCTATCTCCATAACCCTCTCTTCAAAAGGCATATTTACATCGGTTGCACCATAAGTTTTTTCAAGCTGTGCAAGCACGGGAGCCTTATGTTCCTCCCTAAGCTCCCACAGATATGGGTCACGCCCGATTCTCCTTGCCTTATGCACATCTGATACATCAAAGACATATTTTAATCTCGGACGTTCGCTGTCCGTATCAATCAGGGCAATTCCTTTCGCTCCACGGTTGACCCAGCAATTCATCTTTTCATTCCACGTTTCAAGCGAAGCACAGGCTGTTGCATCCGGTCTTTGGGCATATATTAACATCTGCTCGTTAAAGGGATATTTATACAGCCTTGCAGCCGTAGTCAGAAATCTGGTCCATTCATTTTCGTTTTTAACAATATCTGCCGCTGTCATTTCTGCCAGTGCAGATATATAATGATATTTTCCTGCCATAGATACTCCTTTCGATTCATTTTGTCCTAATAGCAGAAAAGCAGCCCAAAGTGGCTGCCTCAGAATATAGACAAAATTCTATAAATACTAAATGCAAGTATATTAGCAAAAATATACTTGCATTTTCTTTTAATGACTATTCCTAAATAAAAAATATATTTACTCCTGTATACACACGCTTATTCAATCAAATCAATTATCCTACTTAATACTACTTTTATTTTTTGTTCCAAAATCTCAATTTTATAGTAATTTGTAGAAATATCTGTTAACAAATTATCTATCTCACTTACATCTTTTTTCCTTTTTTCTTTCAGAATTTTATTTATATCTACAGAAAATTTAATACGGGCATACATTTCTTTATCCTTCAAATTGTGCATAGTAATTGCAGATAGGACAAACTCCAAATCATATTTAAACAAAACGTAATACCTTCTCATATTTTGTTGTTTATGATTTTTCTTTGTATCCCTTATATTAGAAATAATCGAATATATAACCGTATCTAATAACACAAATTCTAACAACGCTTCTTTGACAAGAGAAAAAACATAATCCGATTGTGATACATTTACACTATATGTAAAAACACTTGTAAAAAATAGTAGTATGTATATAGCATAACGCAACACATTAATACTTATTAATGCTTCGACCGGCTTAAAAATCAGTGCCACAGATTTATTTCCAGTAACTCCTTGAATAAATTTTTTAACCATTCTTAACAAAAAAGATAAGATATACGGTATCGATATTAGAAATGTTATCATTGTCAAAAAAATAGAATACTTCTCTTGTCCTATAAACTCACCATAAGTCAATTCTATCCCCGAAGACGTACAAATCTTTTCAACAAGTAATACAAATAAATATGTTCCATATCCAATTATATTTTTCAACAACATAGATGAAAAAAATACTAAATATAAAAGCGCAATCACTATTGCCATTGTAACAGTGAATAATGGTAATACTACTTGAGATATTAATATTAACTCAATAGCAAGAAATATAGTCTGCCCCCATGTCAAAACATCCTCATCATTTTTTCTATTTCGAACGAAATATATAACAAACAATAACAATGATGCAAAAAAAATAGCTCCAGAAATAATATACCACTTACTCATAATCTGTGTTAATTCGTCCAATATTTCTGGATTAGAAATATTCTCACTAAATATTTTTAGTAGCTCCATAAAATCAATATTTATATAAGCTAACACACAAGATAGTATCAAACCAATAGGTGTCGCTAAAGCCAACATGGCATATTTTATTACGCCACTTTTCTTAAAACTTTCTATCTCTTTTTCATTAAATACAACTGATTTCATAATACCTCTCCTCCTACAACTCAACAACACATATATAATATCGGAATTATATATAAAATCATTATATTTTTACCTAGGTAGAGCATTGGCATCCTTCTTTAAATATACCATTTTTGATTGTTAATACGTTCTTTGTCTACATTCTGAAACAGCCTAAATTGGCCGCTTTCCTGCTTGTTACATATGAAGCGGCTAAATCACCGCTTCTTTCTTTTTATCTGCTGTTGGCTGTTTCCTGTCAGCATGCATCTTCATCACATCATTTTTCTTTTCTGCAAGTCTCTCTTTTAGTGAAGGACGTTCTTTCTTCTCATCACGCTTTTCCTCTTTCTGCTTTGCACGTTCCCCGGCACGGTCACTGCGAAACAGCTCATGTTCTTTTGCATCATACTCATACACATGATCCGAAAGACGTTCCTGCGGTGCTACCTGTGTCTGGTTCACTTCCTGCACCATCTGTTCAAGGTCTCTTAACTCCATTCCGGCATCTTTCGGGATAATCAGCGTTTCATGCACAGATGAAGGCAGTACATAGAAGTCTCCAACCTTGTCTGCTATTTCCTGTCTGGTATCATCATTTAATATAGCGGCTGCTCCATTTACCTTTGTATCATTTGTCAGGACAAACATCGTGTCAGGAACATCCGGTATCATCTGGGATGCCATTTCTCTTGCCTCTGATATATCCATATCATTATCCCTTGCAATGTCCCCTGCCATCATTTCTATAATGGTCTCGCTCATTCCCTTGAAGCTGTATGACTGTAAAACATCCATGTTCAAAAGAGCCTGTTCGTGCAAATCCTCAAGGATAATCCCATACCTGTCCATCAGATTATCTGTAATCGTTATGGTTGCAGTGCCTTCCGCATTTTTGTCCATTAAAATCTGATACACAACCGCCAGATCTTCCACCTTGGTGTATGGTTTGTCCTCAAGAAACTGCCTGTTGGCTTCCTCATTGATGAGCTTGCACACAATCTTGTCTTTGACGTTATCAAAATCAGTAACCGCAGATACATCCATATCCTGGTCAATATAATGTGCCTGATATGTGGCTGCAATCTGCCCAAGCACATCATCCATCTCAGCTCCATCCTGTATCTGTTCAAAATACGGATTCAGATATACGGTTGGAGAAATATTGCTTTCTTCCGTCCGGATTGTCAGACCATCCAAAACACAGTCATTATTCTTTACTACCTGATGAACAGAAATCGTTGCATCTGCAAATTTTTCCGGTAAAAAATCCTGTATCTGATCTTTTACCTATTCTACAAAATCCTTATATT
>OLOO01002571.1_pt1 | contig 9891 bp, 12 predicted proteins | sample 1672621 | NCBI WGS metagenome assembly OLOO01 (sample SAMEA3136706, study PRJEB25190) | human gut metagenome | biome: human gut; feature: human-associated habitat; material: faeces | place: Austria | collected 2013 | reverse complement strand
CCTTACCCGTGAGCAGCAGCTCGACGTTATCGCTCGTACCTGCCACGACCACATGTAAGATTCGCTGCCTATACCAGCACGTCTTCATGCAAAAGGCTCCCGTGCATAAGCGCGGGAGCCTTTTTTAATCGAGGACTGATGTAGAAAAGCGCCTCGACACCGTTGGGTATCGGGGCGCGATGAGATCATAGCGGAACAGAAAACCGCCCTCGCATCACACGTAATGCCAGGGCGGCTGGGACATGAGCTATGGTGCCAAAGCAATCGGCGCCATATACCTACAGGTCGCGCCTGCAGTAGATACGAGTGCAGACCATACAGCTCACACCGTATAGAGCAAGCGCCACAACGATAGAAGCCGCAACCGCAAGCAGGAGGTTCGCCTCGATCGATTCAACAAACGTGGACACAACGCTAGGGGGCAGCAAGCGCCCGAGCAACACGACCACTACCGCAGCAAAGGCGCCGATGCCACACGCGAAGAAACGCATACCGCGCACCGTTCCAAACAACGTAACCAGCGGCATAACAAACGAACAAAGTAAAAGCGCTGCCGCGAGAGATACAACGCCTGCATAGAAAAGCGCTGTAGCCTGCTCAAATACAACAGCATTGGAAGCGATAGAGTCAACTGCAATCGCCAAAGGAACGCACAGCGCAATTGCGCAGAACCCAAATCCCAACACCACCGCATATCGACCAGCGATAAGGCTTCGACGAGAGATGGGCAGCGCCGCACGGAAGCGCGCCCATCCAGACTGATCATCGTATCCCGCAAGCGAGAAAGACATGAGCATCGTCATCATCGCGACCGACGCCCCCACCAGGCTGAAGGAATTGCCCGCAAAGAGCCAAACAATATCAATCACGACCACAGTCGAGATAAGCATGGGCAGAAATGGCTTAACACAAGCGATATCACAACGAATTGCCTCTTTCATCGGTCGGCCTCCCCCAGGTAAAAGTGCAGATACTCATCGATGCTCGCGCGATCGCAAGCTACATCCGGAAACGCCTCGGTAAAGGCAAGGCGATCGGGCACAAGCACGTCGACGCTGTAATCGCGACGCTGCATCCGCGCTCTGTCCACACATGCCATGACCTCGCCGGCCTGAGCCGCTGTACAGCGCGCGACACCCGCAACGTCGGTTATCTCCTCGCGCGGCAGATCGAACACGATGCGCCCTGCGTCAATCGCCACCACGCGGTCTGCAATCCGCTCAAGATCGCTCGTGATATGGCTTGAAAGGAGGACGCCATGGCCTGCTTCGCTCGCAAACGCACGCAGCTCGTCGAGGATCCCATCGCGCGCAATGGGATCCAGTCCAGCCGTCGCTTCATCGAGCAGCAGAAGGTCGGCGCCGTGGCATAACGCGCAGATAAGCTGAAGCTTCATTCCCATACCGCGCGAAAGGCTCTTGACCTTTGCCTTGAGGCTCAATCCGTGCGCAACACATAGGGTCTCAAACCGCTTCCAATCCCAGTGCGGATACGCCGGAGATACGCTTGCTGCCGCCTGGCGCACCGTATGATCGCTTGGAAACGGGCATGTGTCCATGACCACACCAATACGAGCAAGAAGCTCGCGTTGCAAAGCCTCATCTGCATTAGCGCCAAAGGACTGCCCAAAGAGATTCAAGTCGCCCGAATCAAGGCGAACCAAGCCCAAAGCCGCCCTGATAATCGTTGTCTTGCCAGCGCCGTTGGGACCCACGAAGCCCACGACTTCGTTCTCCTTAACGGTAAGGTCAACATTTTGCAAGGCAAAGTCGTTGCTGATGCGCCGGCTCGCGCCGCGCATCGATAACAGGTTCTCCATCCTTGTACCTTTCTATTCAAGGTCCTCAGGGACCATAAGGTCGAGCATGTCATGAAGTTGATCGCGCGTAAGGCCGATATCCCTCGCCTCCGCGGTGGCTTGTGCCATAAGATCTTCTACGTGGCGCATACGACGTTCGCGAAGCAATGCCTTGTTCTGCTGGGAAACAAAGCAGCCCTTGCCTTGTACCGTCTCGACAAGGCCCTCGCCTTCAAGATCGGAATAGGCGCGCTTGGTGGTAATCACGCTTACGCCCAGCCCATCGGCTAGCGCGCGAATAGAGGGCAACCGTTCCCCTGCCTTGAGAGCACCGGATAAGATTTGCGCTCTGACTTGCGAGGATATCTGCTCGTAGATAGGCTTTCCGTTTGAATTGGAGATGATGATATCCATAGACGATCCTTATCTGTGTATATCTGTTAAGCACAGTATATACACGCTATATACAGTTGTGCAAGGACTTTCTCCTACTTCAAAAGAAAACGTCCCCGACACCATAAGGGCATCGGGGACGCAACATCATCTATAAGGCAAAACGCGGCACAGAAGCGCGCACCGGGGCGCTACTCCTGGGGCTTTTGCGCCTCAAAGGTCTCCTGAACGGCGATAGCCTCGGCTTCATCAGCATGGATGTGAATACCGTCGCCTGGGCGCTCGAGCTCGGGAATGTAGCCGATGTACTCGTTATCCGTGGCATTTTTATTGGGGCTCTTTTTTGCATACATTTTCACGGCGCCGGTCGTCTTGTTGATGGCCTGGAGCGTGCCTGCACCTGCGACGCATCCGCCCGGGCATGCCATACCCTCAAGCAGATAGCCGTCGTACTTACCCTTCGTGGCCATCTTCATTATCTTGCGGCACTCGGAAAGGCCCTCGGCATTTGCAACCTTCACCTCGCGGTCGGGATGCACGCGATGAATCGCGTTGGCAACCGCCGTGGCCACACCGCCCGAGACGGCAAAGCCGCGGCCATCGGCGCTCGCCACGTCAAAGTCGCTCGACCCCTCGCCTGCGAGCTTAGTGTAATCGATGCCCTTCGCATCCATCATGCCCGCCATCTCCTCGAATGTGAGCACGAAGTCGACCTCGCTCTTTACGCTGCGGCGCATGGCCTCGAGCTTCTTGGCGGCACACGGCCCCACAAATACAATCTTGGCATTGGGATGCTGCTTGCGAATCAGACGTGCCGTCAACGTCATGGGAGTCAGTGCCATGGAGACGCAGTCGGCATGCTCCGGGAACTCCTTTTTTGCCATGACCGACCATGCGGGACAGCAACTCGTGCCCATAAACGGAATCTTCTCGGGGACCTCGTCCAAAAAGTCACGTGCCTCCTGCACGGCGCACAGGTCCGCACCCAAGGCGACCTCTTCCATACCCGAGAATCCCAAGTCGCGGAAGGCCTCTCGCAGCTTATCGACATTGCCTTTGCCGCCAAACTGACCCACAAAGGCAGGCGCGACCTCGGCGATAACCTCTTCGCCGGCGCGTACGGCCTGAATCACCTGGAAAATCTGGCTCTTATCGGCAATGGCTCCAAAGGGGCAGTTGACCAGGCACTGCCCGCAGCTCACGCACTTGTCGTAATCAATCTGGGCGCGGCCGTGTTCATCGGAACCGATCGCGTTCATGCCACAAGCCTCCGCACAAGGGCGCACATGGTGATGGATGGCCTGATACGGGCACACCTGCGCACAGCGTCCGCATTTGATGCACTTGCTGTGATCGATAAAGGCTTTCTTGTCCTTAAAGGTGATGGCGCCCTTGGGGCAAATCTCGCGGCACGGGTGGGCTAAGCATCCCTGACAAGCGCTCGGCATCACGCGATAGACGTTATCCTCGCAGGCATTGCAGGCAAACTTGATAACGTTGATGAGCGGCGGCTGATAGTACGTCTCGGGTTTTGCCGCCTCGGCCACGCCATCGGAGAGCTTGGCGGGCTTGTCTACACCCTGCAACGGCAAACCCATAGCCAAGCGGATGCGCTCGCCCACGACGGCGCGCTCCAAAAAGACGCTCTCGCGGTAGGCCGCCACGTCGCCCGGAATGATTTTGTACGGCAGCTCATCGACCCAACTGTAGTCGCTGGCATCGCCCTCGCCGTTGTCCTCGGCATCCGTTCCTCCCTGGTACGCCAGGCGTGCGACCTCGGAAAAAACGGTACGGCGAATCTTTGCGAGGCCTGTGTACACCCCGCGCATCGTGTTGCTCATAATCGTCCCCCTCTTGAACGACAAGCAGATGTATATCATTGTAGAGTCATATCTTGAACATGGGGCACTGCAAGCAAAAATGCCCACCTTGCATCAAATCTTGAAAGGGCTCGAAATGAAATCTAACGCATTTGACAGCAGCATGATGATTAGCAGGCGCGGCTTTTTGTCCGCAGCGGGGCTCGGCATCATGGGCATCGCGCTCACCGGTTGCGGAGCCAAGGGTACTGCCGCCGGCACCAAAGGCTCCACGGCAGGCTCGGCTGTGAGCAGCTCGTCCACCAGCGTACGCGTCGCCTCGCTCAAGGGTCCCACCACCATCGGTCTCGTACACTTTATGGACCAGGCCGCATCCAAGGACAGCGGTCTTGCCAACAGCTATTCGTTCACCCTCTCCACGGCTGCAGACGAAGTGCTCCCCTCCCTTATCAAGGGCGATACCGACATCGCGCTCATTCCCGCAAACGCGGCATCGGTTGTGTACAACAAGACCAAAGGCGGTATCACCTGCCTGAACGTCAATACGCTCGGCGTTCTTAGCGTGGTCACGGCAGACACGTCCATCGCCTCGCTCAAAGACCTTGCAGGCAAGACCGTCTACCTCACCGGCAAGGGAACCACGCCGGAATACGTGATGAATTACCTGCTTGACGCCGCGGGCATCGCCGGCAGTGTCACGCTCGAGTTCAAAAGTGAGGCAACCGAGGTCGTAAGCGTTCTTACCTCGGACCCTACGGCTATCGGCGTGCTGCCGCAGCCCTTTGCCACCGCAGCTCTCGCCAAAAATCAGGCCCTCGCCGCCCCCATCGATCTCACGGATGCCTGGAATGAGGCAGCCGAGCAATCCGGCGATGATAGCCAGCTGGTCACCGGCGTCACCGTCGTACGCAATGAGTTTCTTGACGAGCACCCCGAGGCAGTCGAGGAATTTCTCAAGGGTCAATCGGCAAGCGTGGAGTACGCCAACAAGCATCCCGAGAAGACTGCCAAACTCGTAGTCGAGCAGGGCATCCTTGAGTCCGAGGCAGTGGCACAGAAAGCAATTCCCGCTTGCCACCTGGTGTGCCTTACCGGCAAGAAGCTCAAGCAGGCGCTCGCCGGCTACCTCGAGGTGCTCTATCGGGCCGACGCCTCGTCTGTAGGCGGCACGCTTCCTGCAGACGATTTCTACTATCAGGCGTAAGACGCGCCCCGTCCTCTTGAACGCAGCGAGCTGTCCCATGGATACAAACCCACCGATCGATAAAAAGACGTTGAGCGTGCGCGCCCTCACCCGTTGCGCGCCTGTCGCCTTTTGGCTTGTCGTGTGGCAGGTGGTAAGCATGCTGGACAGCAGCGGCATTTTGCTCTGCGGACCGCTCGACGCCTTGCTTGCCCTTTGTCGCCTGTCAAGCACACAAACGTTTTGGAGCAGCATCTGGTTTTCCACGCTGCGCATTGTGGCGGGCGTTTTGCTTGGATACATCATTGCCGGCGTCCTTGCCGCCGCATCTTGGCATACGAGTACGGTGCGCATCCTGCTGCAGCCGGCACTTTTGGCCATCAAGAGCACGCCGGTCGCTTGCGTCGTCGTCATCTTGCTTATCTGGACCGGCGCGGCAAACGTCAGCGTCATCACGGTGCTGCTCCTGGTTGTGCCCGCCATCTACTTTGCTTTGTGCGCAGGGCTCGACAACATGGATGCAGGTAGGCGCGAGCTTTTCGAGGTCTTTGGAGTGCGCGGGCGAAGGCGCTTCTTCGCGCTCATATGGCCTGCGGTCCTTCCCTACCTGCAGGCCGCTAGCAGCACCGTCTTGGGCATGAGCTGGAAAGCGGGAATCGCCGCCGAGCTTATCGGTGTTCCCGCAGGTTCCCTTGGCGAGAGAATCTACCAGGCAAAACTACTCCTCGAAACGCCCGACCTTTTTGCCTGGACGTTTTGCGTGATCTGCCTGTCTTGGTTATTTGAGCATGGCGCGATGGCGCTTCTTCGCGGTACTTGGCCCCGTGCGGCGAAGCTTGCCCTAAGGGCTCCGCGCGACCTTATGGAAAGCGGACACAGAAACTCCGACGCCTCCCTGCGCGCTCAAGGGCTCTTGATTGGATATGGTGCTGAGCCGTTGTGTGAGCCCCTCGGCTTCTCGCTCGGCCCGTCTTCTTGTCTTTGTCTTCAGGCCCCCTCGGGCACGGGCAAGACAACCCTACTGCATACCGTAGCGCGGCTGCAGCGCCCTCTTGCCGGATCGCTCGAAAATACCGCCCGGGGACGTTCGATGATGTTCCAAGATACGCGCCTTGTCGAAGACCTTGATGCCATCGACAATATTCTGCTCTTTGCACGCCGCGGCTTTAGTCGCAAAGACGCGCGCGACCTCGCATGCGAGCTACTGCCAAAAGATGCGCTCTCCCGTCCCGTGCGCGAGCTTTCGGGTGGGCAGAGGCGCCGCGTCGAGTTGACACGCGCCTTTGCCGCTCCAGGCGAGCTCGTGCTGTTAGACGAGCCGTTTGGCGGACTCGACGCGCAAGCGCATTCTTGTGCGCTCGCGTTTGTGAAACGGCATGGTGCCGGGCGTATCGTCGTTTTCGCCACGCATGATGCAAATGACGCCCAAGCGCTTGGGGCGCAGATACTCGAGCTGTAACGGCGCTCGCAGCACAAGGTGGCTCTTGGGTCAAAGTCTGGCCGCAACCGGCGCGGCGCACAGAGAGGGGTGGGCTCGGCTCATTGACGCACTGGACTGCGATGACGCAGCCAGCCTCCCGGCGGCCCAGCTACTTGTGGTACGGCTCGCCGCGACTGATTTTGATGGCGCGGTAGACTTGCTCTAGCAGCACCACACGTGCCAAGTTATGCGGCATGGTGATGCGGCCAAAGGAGAGCGTCTCATTCGCGCGAGCTCGCACGGCATCCGACACACCGTCGGAGCCACCGATGATAAAGACGATGTCGCTGTTGCCGCCCAACGCAAGCTGATCGAGGCGTTGGGAGAGCTCCTCGCTCGAGCGCTCCTTACCCTCGATGGCGAGAAGGATCACATGCGCGCGATCGGGAATCGAAGAGAGGATCGACGCCCCCTCGCGATTGCGCGAAGCGTCGACGCCACCGGCACGCGCAGGGTCGATATCGGCAACCTCGCGCACCTCAACCTTGGCATAGCCGCCCAAACGCTTGAGATACTCGGCACAAGCATCCTTCCAAAAACGCTCTTTAAGTTTACCTACAGCGATAACGGTGTATTTCATCGGTTCTCCCCCGTAACGACAGTCTGCCAAGGCACGCCGTCGCAACCCTATTGGCGATTGCAATAATCTTCATCGGCGATAAAGCGGCTGCAGTTGTATCCCCATTGCGAGACGACCGCAAGCTCGCCCGCCATTTTGAGGATATCCGACGTCGTCCCCATCCTCCGCCCACGATTTATGCAAGACGCTGGGATTGGAGACAACGGCATTGGCACCCGCCTGGTAGTTATCTGCAGAATCATACCGCATGGGAAATGATCCCTTTGCGAGCAGCGCCTTTTGCAAGCTGCGTCCAAAGCCGTATGATGGTTTTCGCTCATATGGCCTGCATGCAAAGGAGACTCATGTTCAACGTGGTTTTGTACCAACCGGAAATTCCGGCGAATACCGGCAACATCGGACGAACCTGCGTTGTCACCGGAGCACGCCTCCATTTAATTGGCCCCTTAGGATTCTCGCTCGACCATAAGACTGTGCACCGCGCGGGCCTTGGCTATTGGGAAAACCTCGACGTGCGCATCTATGAGAGCTGGGATGACTTCTTGCGTCAAAACGAGCTCGCTCGCGATGATGAGCGCCTGCACCTCTTGACCAAAAAGGCGCGCCGCACGTATGCACAAAGCAGCTACCGCGATGGCGATTACCTGGTATTTGGTAGCGAAAGCAACGGCATTCCCGAGGAACTGCTGGCTTGTTCGCCCGAACGCTGCGAGCGCATCCCCATGCTCCCCGACGAAGCATCGCTCGCCAATGCCGAAGCCTGGGAGGCACACGAGCAAGCGCTTGGACACAGCGAACCCGATCATGAGGCGATTTTGCAGCAGGACATCTGCGGCAATTTTATCGACCCCACAAGCTATCGCATTAGCGCGCTCAATCTCTCCAATTCCGCTGCCATCGTCCTCTATGAGGCACTACGCCAGACAGACTTCCCCGGAATGTAGCGCTGCGGCTTAGTGCTCTTTTTGCCAATCAAATGCGATACGCGGCGTTCCATCGGAGACGTAAATAACCCCCGCTCTCGCAAAGCCATACTTGCGAATCGCATTTTGCATGGGGATATTATCTTCATGTGTATCGATACGCAGAGCATCGGCGCGCTGCTGGCAAAACTCAAAGCAGGCCTTGGCAACACCATGCGTCTTGCCGTTTGAGGCCACGCGATGGATCACATGATACGGCGCGTCGAAGTTCCATGCGCCGTCTTCGATATGAGCATAGGTGACATCGGGTCCGGCTATAAAGGCAAACGTTCCCACCACGGCATTATCTTCCAAGCATACGTAGCTGTTGCCGCGCGCGATATCAGCGCGCACCTTGTCTTCCGAGGGATTGCCCTTTGGCCACTGCGTTTTATTGCCGTGAGCGCGCATAAAGGCCCGCGCAGCATCGAACGTTGCCATGACCTGTGGCAGATCGGCCTCGGTGGTTTTGCGGATCTCCATAGCTCTCCCAATGTCCCCACGGGATATGCGGCGTTGCGCCCACGCTCCCAAACAATTGCAAACGCCCCCTATCGTACTCAAAGATGCGCGATAATGACCCCAAGCAACCCCGGCAACGCAAGGATTTTACGATGGGCAGCAAGAAGCGTTCGGCACGCGAAAAGCAAAAGATGGCCTTTTTGGCAGACCTTGGCAACGAGGACATGGGCGTATCCGACAGTCTCTTTGCCGCCGAGGACAAACGCCGCGACCGCATGCATGCCAAACATGAAGAAGCCTTACGCTACAAATCCTGCGAGCACAAGATGCGCTACAACAGCCGGCTCGAAGCCCAAGACGCCATTGCTGCCTGCGCCGCCCATGGACGCGGCGGCCTTGCTTGCTACAAATGCTCCTGGTGCGGAGGTTGGCACCTCACGTCTCATCCGCAGCGATAACGCGGGCGCAGCCGAACGCCGGCACCTCTAAAAGGCGAGGACGTCGTAGCGAACGGCCTTGCCTTTGAATTGGGCGCTTGGTTTGGCATCTGCAAGAAGCGGTCCCTTTACGGGGCGCTTGATCACGATTTTGCGCGCGCCCGTTGCTCGCGCTGCGGCAAGAAGCGCGGTCTCATCCGCACAGGGCTGCTCCAAGTGATGCAGCAACTGGAATTTCTTCTTAACCGAAGCGCTCTTGGTGCGCCCGGGAAACATCGGGTCCAAATAGACCGCATACGGAACGGTGCCCGCCGCCACAAGCTCCGCCATGTCTGCGATGCTATCCCCCACATGAAGGTGCATACGAGAGACGGCGTCGCTCAAACGCGGATCGCTCGCCGCGCGCTCCAGAGCATCGGCCAGTAGCGCACTGATAACCGGGTTGCACTCAAACATCTCGACGGTATAGCCCGCCGCAGCCAAGAGCAGCGAATCCTCGCCAAATCCTGCCGTCGCGTCAAAGGCAACCGGATGTTCCACGCCGCGAGCACGCGCAGCACGGACCAGCAGCTCGCGCTGCAGGGCCCCTTGCTTAAGACGAGGAATCATGTGCGTAAAATCGGCAATGAGCTGCATGGTCCCGTCGGTGAGGGCCAAGCCTTCCAGCGTTTGGACAAGCTGCAGCCCCGCCGCGCGTGCTTCTTCCTGTGAACGGTTCATTCACGCCTCCCAACGGTCGAATGTGACAAAATAAACCTGTCGACTTTTTGTCACAT
>OLOO01002569.1_pt1 | contig 9897 bp, 10 predicted proteins | sample 1672621 | NCBI WGS metagenome assembly OLOO01 (sample SAMEA3136706, study PRJEB25190) | human gut metagenome | biome: human gut; feature: human-associated habitat; material: faeces | place: Austria | collected 2013 | reverse complement strand
GTCTGGCCTGTCTGGAAAAATTTATGCTGCTTTTCCAGGATGTTCTGAATTTCTGCTTCTGTCATTTTCATTTACCTCCTGTACAAGATGATACATCTGTTCCAGTTTTGAAGGTCCCCATAAAACAGGTACCGGATAGAGCGGGTTCGCTTCTTTATCTGCATAACGGGCCAGCTTCGGAATATCCTCATTGCGGATACCATCCAGTGTCTCCGGGATGTTCATAGAAAGATTCATGTTTCGGATATGCCGGATGAATTCTCCGGCAGCAACTGCGTCAAGGTCCGAATCAGAGATGCCGGTAAGACGCGCAAGTCTGGCCAGCTTTTTGTGTGCGGCAGTTCCATACGCTTCTAGTGTGACCGGAAGGAGTACAGAATTGGCAAGTCCATGAGGAATTCCGTAACATCCACCGAGACTGTGGGCTACGGCGTGCACATATCCGACATAACTTTTGGTAAAGGCAGTTCCGGCAAGATAAGAGGCACGGAGCATATGATGTCTTGCAGTTTTGTCATTTCCATTATTATAAGCGTTTTGCAGGTTGGCGAAGATCAGTTGGATTGCTTCGACAGCTGCACTGCGTGTCTGTTTGGTAGTAGAACGTCCGATATAAGCTTCAATGGCATGGGTCAGTGCGTCCATACCGGTAGTTGCCGTAAGCTGTGGCGGAAGTCCGTAAGTGACGGATGGCTCCAGTACCGCATAGTCTGGAATCAGATTAAAATCGTTGATTGCATATTTGTGATGCGTATCTGCATCGGTGATCACAGCTGCAAGAGTGGTCTCACTTCCGGTTCCGGCAGTTGTCGGAACTGCGATCAGGAGCGGAAGTCTGTGCCAGATCTTTAAGATGCCTTCCATCTTAGAAAGAGACTTATGCGGGCGGGCAAGTCTTGCACCGACTGCTTTTGCACAGTCCATGGAAGAACCGCCGCCGAATGCAAGAAGTGCCTGACATTCATGGTCAAGATAAAGATCCTTCGCATCTTCTACGTTGGCAGAAGTTGGATTTGCAACTGTATCTTTATATATTGTACATGAAATCTGAGATTTTGAAAGCTGTTTTTCCAAAGGTTTTGTAAGTCCAAGCTTGTAGACACCCGGATCTGTGACGAGCAGGATGTGGGAAATGTGATGCTTTTTCAGTACGGCAGGGACATTTTTGAATCCATCGATTAATTCCGGTTCCCGGTAAGGAAGAAACGGAAGAGCAATTCTAAAACAAGTCTGAAAAATGCGACAGTATATTTTCTTAAAAGTATTCATGAGAAACCTCCATATAATATAAAAAATTGTGTGTTCAAAAGAATTGGAAAAATACAGTGTCATACTGCAAAATCCTGTGCTAGAATAAAACTGGGGGTAACACCCATGTCAAGAAAGAGAGTGAAAGATATGCAGAAAAAAGACGAATACTGCATCACTGCAGGTGAATTTGCAAAGATGTGCCAGACCACCAGAGATACACTCCGCTATTATGAGCGCCAGGGAATTCTGGTGCCGAAGAAGAATCCGGTCAACGGATATCATTATTATAGTTATGCACAGATCAGTTCCTATTATTTTATCCGAACATTCCGTGAACTGGACTGTTCGGTGGGAGATATTAAAGAATACCTGTTGGGCGGGGAAGAGGTAAGATTTGACGCTTTTGTGGATCAGCAGTATGACAGACTGCTCATGATGAGAAGAGAACTGGACCGGAAGATTCACACGATTGCCGGAACGAGGAAGATTCTAGATCAGATCCGGATCGCAGATGTAGGGAAACCGGTGATCAGAAAAGTGGAACATTCTTTATATCTGATGTTGACAGAAGTCCGGTCGTCACCGGCGACTTCGTCCGGGGAGATAGCAGAAGATATACGCAGACATCTGAAATGTTGTGAGATTCCGGATGTCCAGGCATTTCCAATGGGATCCGCAATTGGGAAAGAAGCATTTATGAAGGGAATATATTCGTATAAAAATGTGTTTAGTTTTGCGGATAAAAAGCAGAAAGTATATACAGAGATGAAGCCGGGGGAATATCTTGTGGCTGTATCGCGGGAAAGTGACGGAGATATCAGCAGAACTTACAGAAAGATGATGGAATTACTGCAGAAAGAGAAGAAAAAATGGAGTTCAGATATTTACATTCTCAGTATTGTAAATGTGATCGACCCAAACGAAGAACGGAAATATCTGAAATATATATTTGCAGCGGTCAGTGATTTATAGTATCATTTTCATCTTATCTTTCTCCATCTGCATCCAGTAATCTTTGCGCTCTTCAAATTCCTGAGAGATCCATTTCAGTGATTCATCCAGTCCTTCTCCGGTGAATGGAAAATCTTTCAAAGTCTTTACATCATCAGAAGTCTGTTCGAAGCACCATGGTTCCGGATACACCCATACGTGCAGAATGTCATTTTCTGCACGCATGAAGAAGCGCATGCCATGATGAGAACCGGAGAAAGGTTCTTTTTTTAATACTTTTGTATTGAGACCGATAACCTTGATCATAAGAAATCCTCCCTTGTTGTTCAGTCGGTATTCTCATCTTATCACAAAAAGAATGATTCATAAAGGCAGATTTCTAAAGGCAGATTCTTTTATTTCTGAGCCTCTTCTGCAAGTTTTTTGTAATAAAGAATCAGATCTGCAGCCTGCTGATAACTCAGATGAGTGGTGTCAATGGACAGGTTGTAGTATTTGGACTGTCCCCATTCTTCACCAGTGAATTCCTTGCGGAAAGTACTGCGTTTTTCATCAATTTCTTCAATCTTACGTTTGGCTTTTAAGCGGGAATTGATGTGGTCACGGGCCATGACTGCAGCAATCCGCTTGTCCATATCTGCATGAATGAATACACTGAAGGCATTGTCCTGTTCACGTGTAAGGTATCCGGCGCAGCGGCCAATGATGATGCACGGCTTCTCGGCGGCCAGTTCTTCTACGAGTTCAAAAGGAAATGGCTTCTTCTTAGGTCTGGAGTAGTTCATAGCGATGGAATACAGCAGACTGTTCATCGGCTGTTCTTCCAGATATTCTTCAACTTCCCCCTCAAATCCACGTTCTTTTGCAATTGCAATGAAACGTTCTTTATCATAGAATTCATACCCGGTACGTTTTGCAAGAATCTTTCCGATGGCATGTCCGCCGCTTCCATATTCACGTCCGATACAGATAATTGTTTTTTCCATAATTGTTAACCTCCATTTATCTGATTCATAATACATTAATATAACTGATAGAAGATCGTTGCACCGATAACCGTCATAAGTCCGGCAACAGCGATAGAAAGGCTGCTCATAGCACCTTCGATCTCTCCTATCTCCATAGCTTTGGCCGTTCCCATGGCATGGGAAGCCGTTCCGATGGCGAGACCTGTGGCAATCGGATGCCTGATCCCGCACAGCCGGCAGATCACATCACCGAACATATTTCCGATGATTCCGGTAATGATGATAGCTGCAACGGTGATCGTAACGATTCCACCAAGCTCCTCAGAGATTCCCATTCCGATCGCTGTCGTGATAGACTTCGGAAGCAGGGTTGCATAGATATTCTTATCCAGATGGAATAACATTGAGAAGACCCATACACCGGCCAGGCTGGTGAATACACCGGAGAGAATACCGGCAAGGATAGCTTTCATATTCTTTTTCAACAGTCCCATCTGCTGATGCAGCGGAATTGCAAGGCAGACGGTAGAAGGTGTCAGCAGATAGCTGAGTAACGAAGAACCATCTTCATATACTTCATATTTAATATTGGTAACTTTCAAAATAATAATCACAAATACAATTGAGATCAGCAGTGGATTGCAGAGCGCAAGCTTTGTCTTTTGTCTGAGAATGATACCGATCTCATATCCGATCAGGCTGATTGCCAGACAGAAAAATGCTGAATCCTGTAATAATTTACTCATGTTTTTTGTCCTCTTTCTTTAAGATAAACTGTGCAATACGTCCGCTTACGGCCATAACAAGGATGGTTGTAACGACGATAATAATACTGATCGGAATGATGACTGGCTTTAAAGCACCCCAGGAAACCATAAGTCCGACTCCGGCAGGGATAAAAAGCATTGGCATGATTTCAATCAGAAATCCTCCGGCTTCATTTACTGCATTGAGTGGAAGTATACCGGTCTGTAAACCGATCAGCATAAGAACGAGGCCGTAGATGCTGGCCGGAACCGGGAGCGGCAGTAATGCGTGCAACAGTTCTCCGACGAATGAGATCGCCAGGATGATCATAAATTGTCTTACAAACTTCATGTGTTCCTCCCTATATCTTGTGAATCATAAGATATCCACTTTACTTTGGTGAAATTGTCCTACCAATTATACCACTTCTGAAATAATATGCACGGAAAATCTTAGCGAAAATTGTATAAAATATAATACGTGTGATATGGCGCAGGAATTTAAACGGCATAAATGAGAAATATTATCTGAACAGTCGGAGGTATTAAGAAAATCTTCATAATTTATAAGAGGAAGTCTTTATATTTTTATAGTAAAATGAATCCATATTCTGAAAAGTCTGAAAAACGACAGAGGGGAGGAGTATGAGGAAGGTAATTGAAGTCAGGAATCTATACAAGCTGTACCGTGTTGGGGACGAGTTTGTACGCGCACTGGATGGTGTGGATTTTGAGATATATGAAGGAGAGTTTTGCGCAATTGTCGGGACCTCCGGTTCCGGTAAATCAACACTTCTGAATATGCTGGCGGGGCTGGAAAAACCGACAAAGGGAGAGGTCATCATTGCGGGAAAGCATATTGAAAAGTTAAATGAAGAACAATTGGTGACATTCCGGCGGGATCATGTGGGATTCATCTTTCAGTCATTTCATCTGATGGGAACGTTGAATGCGGTGGAAAATGTAGCATTGCCGCTTAGCTTCCGCGGCGTTCCAAGAGATGTAAGAGTACGAAAAGCCAATGAGATGTTAGATCTGGTAAAACTTGGAAAGCATAAGAAGCATCTGCCGAACCAGATGTCGGGCGGACAGCAGCAGAGAGTGGGAGTTGCCAGGGCACTGGTAGTAGATCCGGATATTATATTTGCCGATGAGCCGACAGGAAATCTGGATTCCCATACATCGGAAGAAGTCATGGAACTGATGCAGCGGGTGGTCAGAGAGCAGAAGAAGACACTGGTTATGGTCACACATGATGATCATCTGGCAACTTATGCGGACAGGGTATTTCATATCCGGGACGGCAGGATCATTAAGATAGAAGATAACCGATGTAAAAAAGGAAAAGAAGAGGGAGGAAGACATGCAGAAACGAATACAGAAAGAGACAGAAAATAATTGCTTGAAAAGAATCATTGTTGCCTTTCTGGCAGTGATCATGATGACAACTATGCTGCATCCGCAGATGGTACAGGCTGCAACAGGAATTACGATCGAGTCAAAAGACAATAAGGTGCTGACATATAAAGCGGGAGAAAAGAAGACATGGACATTTACCGTAACGAATCATTCGGGAAAGTCGATAAATAATGTAACGGTAACACCGGATCTTGGAGATGACAATGATGTATGGCCATTCAAAACAGAGATGCAGAGTTACCAGCAGAACATTGGAACCCTGGAAAGTGGAGAATCAAAGTCAAAAGAAGTGAAGTTTGATTTTACTCAGAGAGAAGATGTTCAGACTTCACGCTATACTTTAAAATTCAAGGTTACGGCAGACGGACAGGAAGAAGCAGAAAAGCAGTTCTATGTGAATACCACGGCAAAGCCGGTACAGAAAGACACACAGGATAATAAAGACAACAAAGATACAGATGAAGGCAAGGATACAGGAAAAGGCAATGGCAATGGAGCAGGCAGTGGTTCTGACACATCTTACCAGACACCGGATGCCGGCGGTTACAGTAACGGAGAAGCAGCTTACAGCGAAGGATCCGGTGGAAGTACGGATGGAGGTGAAGCTTCGGGAAATGGTTCTGTTCCGCGTGTGATCGTAACCGGATTTACAACCGATCCGGCAGAAGTCCGTGCGGGCAGTAATTTCAAGTTAACGATCCATCTGAAAAATACATCCAAGATGAAAGTCAGCAATATGCTGTTCGATCTTTCAGCACCGACAGAAGGCAGCGATGAACAGACGACATCACCGGCATTCCTTCCATCATCCGGTGCAAGCTCCATTTATCTGGACAGCATTGCCCCGAATGGAACAGCCGATATCAGTATCGAACTGAATGCAAAATCAGATCTTCTTCAGAAGCCATACAGCATGGAACTTTCCATGAAATATGAAGATCTGAATGCTACGCAGGTAGAAGGATCGTCAAGTATCTCTATTCCGGTGAAGCAGGATGCAAGATTTGAAATCAGCGATTTTGAGATCAGTCCGCAGAGCGTTGCTGTCGGTGAAGAAGCAAATGTGATGTGTAGTCTTTATAATCTGGGACGGATCAAGCTCTATAATGTAAAAGCTACATTTGAAGGAAAGAATATCAAAAAGTCGGAAGTATTTATCGGAAATATAGAATCCGGTGCAACCGGTTCGATTGATGCCATGCTGGAAGGAAAGAAAATATCGGATGGTCCGGCGAAGGTAACGATGACACTTAGTTATGAAGATGAGTCGGGAAACATTTCAACAACCACGAAAGATCTGAATCTGGAAGTGACAGAAAAAGTGGATGATGATGAGGCGGCAGCTTCCGATATGCCGGAGGAGACACAGAAAAGTTTTCCTGTAATTCCGGTTGTAATCGCAGCAGTGGTCATTGCAGTGGTGGCAGCAGTCGTAATACTTAAGAAGCGCAAAAAGAAACAGCTGGCAGAGATTGAAGAGGAGGAGTTATTGGATGAACTGGAACGATCTTCTGAGGATGAGCATCAATAGTCTGCGGAGAAGGAAACTCCGTACATTTCTGACGGTCCTTGGTGTGTTGATCGGTACAGCTTCGATTGTAGTGATGATCTCACTCGGACTTGGTATGCAGCAGTCCCTTTATAAGGAAGTGGAACAGTCGGGAGGTCTGACCAGTATCACTGTGACCGGATCGGACAACAGTGACGGTATGACGACAGAAAGTATGGGATCAGGACAGGAGACAGAAAAAAGGATAGATGACCAGTTGGTTGAAAAGATCAGTAAAATGGATCATGTGAAATTAGCTGCACCAATCTATGAGACTTCGGTGATCCTGCTGAAAGGCTCCTATATGGCGTATGTCCAGTTGCAAGGAATGACACCGGAAGGCCTGAAATCCCTAAATATGGATCTTGGAGATGGAACGCTTCCAAAGACCGGAACAGGACATCTGGAGCTGATATTCGGAAATGGCGTGATCACTGATTTTTATGAAACAGGAAGCGGCAACGGATATTATGATACCGGGAAAGTCCCGAATATCAATCTGATGAAAGATTCTCTTTTCATGATCACGGATACAGAGAATTACAATAGTGACAGCAGCACAGCCTTTGGAGACAGTACAGACGGAACAGCAGGTGCAGGGAGCCAGTCAGATTCCGGAACCGGACAGACAAAACCTGTCCAAAAATATGTAGTAAGGGCAAGCGGTGTGATAAATGGCGGCCTGGATGACTATTCCAATAATTATGACAGTGTATTTTGTGACTTGGAGACTTTAAAGCAGTTATTGCGGAAAGAATATGCAGGTAAAGTCATTCCGGGACAGCCGAAGACCAAAGTTGGAAAGGCATTAAAAGGCTTCTATTATACGTCATTAAAAGTGAAAGCAGACGATATAGATCACGTGAATGAGGTCGCTGATGTAATCCGTAATATGGGATATAATGTTGAGACCAATGCGGAATATCTGGATAGTATGAAGAGTCAGTTCGCGATTGTACAGGCGGTGCTCGGAGGTATTGGTGCGGTGTCATTACTGGTAGCTGCAATCGGAATTGCAAATACGATGATGATGTCCATTTATGAACGGACAAAGGAAATCGGTGTGATGAAGGTACTTGGATGCAGTCTTAGGAATATCCGGGAAATGTTCCTGCTGGAAGCAGCGTTTATAGGTCTTCTCGGAGGAATTGCCGGAAATATTCTAAGCTTCGTAATGTCAGCAGCCATTAATATAATTGTTGGAAGCAGCGGTGCTATGTCGATGGGAACAGACAGCACGATATCTTATATTCCGTGGTGGCTTGTGCTGATGTCCATGGTATTTGCAGTGCTGGTCGGAGTGCTGGCCGGATATTTCCCGGCGAAACGGGCAATGAAGCTGAGCCCGCTTGCGGCGATCAGGAATGAATAAAACATAAGAAAGAAGTCAGGTAAGCCCTCAGTAAACGGTGGCCGCCTGACTTCTTTTTTATTATTTATGCATAGTTTATTCTTCAATAATATGAATCTCCAGATAGTCAAAATCAATGGAATCCACAAAGTTATCCTGATAGAATCTTGTCTTGTCATGTCTTTTGAATTCATCAATATTATGATCCAGCCAGATCGGTTTGCTGAGGTCGAACTCATAACAGATCGAGTCCAGAGCATTGAATATCTTATGCGTTCTGGTCTCATCCGTCTCATCGCAGATTACGGTGTCGCGCAGCATATGATTGTCTTTAAATTCTTTTCCCCATAAACGGAACATATGAAGTCCTCCTGTTCGTGTGTATATTTGGATTTTCAGATTGAAAATCTAAAGAATATTACAATTTGATATTCCAAGTATACAGGGAATCAAAAATAAAGTAAAGACGGGATTGCATGGAAAAAACAGTAAGGCAATAGTATAATAATGTATGTGTCAGACAATCAGAAAACATTAGATGAGGAGGAAGAGATACAATGAAAAGTTTAACGGATACATTTCAGTTGAGAAATAAAGTAGAAATTCCGTGTATCGGATATGGAACATGGAAGACACCGGATGGAGAGACTGCTTCCGTAAGTGTAAAAACTGCAATTGAACTGGGATATAGGCATATTGATACAGCGGCGGCATATGGAAATGAAACCAGTGTAGGAGAGGGAATCCGGGAAAGTGGAATTTCAAGGGAGCAGTTGTTTGTCACAAGCAAAGTATGGAATACGGAACGTGGTTATGAAAAGACACTTCATGCTTTTGAAAAAACATGTCAGGACCTGGGAACGGATTACCTGGATTTGTATCTGATACACTGGCCGGCTTCTGTGAATCAGTTTGAAAACTGGGAAGAGATAAATATTTCTACATGGAAAGCAATGATGGAGCTTTATAAAGAGGGCAGGATAAGAGCAATCGGAGTATCTAATTTTATGCCGCATCATCTGAAGGCTCTGATGGAGACAGAAATCATTCCAATGGTTGATCAAATTGAATTTCATCCGGGATGGATACAGAATGAAACTGTAAAATATTGTAAAGAGAATATGATACAGGTAGAAGCATGGAGTCCGCTGGGAAACGGACGGGTATTAAATCATCCAAATTTACAGCAGATTGCACAGAAATACGGAAAAACAATTGCACAAATATGTATTCGCTGGTGTTTGCAGCATCAGGTGCTGCCATTATCGAAATCGGTAACACCATCCCGGATAAAAGAAAATTCAGAAGTCTTTGATTTTTCATTATTACCGGAGGATATGGAACAGATAGACAAAATAGAGAACTTCGGGAACTCTGGTTCACATCCGGATAAGATTAATTTTTGACAGAAACAAAACAATTCTTGTTTTTCCTGTAGCTGTATGATACACTCGTGACATGTGACAAGACACATGTAAATGCAAACGAAATATCTGTAAATCAGCACTGATCGACAAAAAATAGCAGATAAGGAAGGACGAGGAGAACGTTATATGGAAAAAGTAAAGAAAGTATTAGACCGCATCTTCATTGAAGGCTTAAGCGCCATGGCGCACGGTCTGTTCGCAACACTGATCATCGGCACGATCATCCAGCAGATCG
>OLOO01002565.1_pt1 | contig 9907 bp, 9 predicted proteins | sample 1672621 | NCBI WGS metagenome assembly OLOO01 (sample SAMEA3136706, study PRJEB25190) | human gut metagenome | biome: human gut; feature: human-associated habitat; material: faeces | place: Austria | collected 2013 | reverse complement strand
GTTATCTTTTTGAAGATGAGGACGGGAGTTTCCTGATTGATCTGGCAGGAGATTATTATGGCGAAATAGACTTCCGGATGCAATACAAAAATATAAAAGGAGATTCTTTCGACTGGCTTTATGTCGATTTTCAGACACTCAGCCTGTATGCTGCCGGGAATGGATTCGAGGCGGAGCTTATCAAAGAGGGGGAGCACTATGATTATTTAACCCGCCTTCGATGGAAGGGATGACACTTATAGAAAGATTCCGATAAACTTGTCGCATGATATTCAAATTCTTGGAGCAAGATGCTGCGTATCTTGCCCCAAGAAAAAAATCAGGCCATTGAACCGCCTACTATATCCAACAGCTCATTGGTAATTGCCTGTTGGCGGCTCTTATTGTACATCACCGTCAGATCCTGCAACAAATCATTCGCATTGTCTGTAGCAATCTGCATAGCCATAGTGCGGGCGGCATGTTCGGAAGCATTCGAATCCAGTAATACCGTGAACATCTTCATACGGAGTACCTTCGGGAGCAATTCCCCCATCACCACATCTACAGACGGTTCCACAATATAATCGGGTATCCTGCCTTTGTCCTCCTCTTTCTTCTCTTGTGTCAAGTCTATCGGAAGATAGGTTTCACGCGTCAGGACCTGTACTGCTGTAGAACGGAAATGGTTGTACAGCAACTCCACCTTGTCTATGTCACGATGCAGAAAGCGCCTCATCAAGTCCTCTGCCAAGGCGGCAGCTTCCTGATAGGAAGGTTTATCCGCCATATGCTGGAAATCGCCTTCGGCCTTGAATCCCAATTTCTTCACACCTTCCGCTACCTTCCGGCCTACCGGGTACAAAAGCACGTTCTCCATACCCAGGGACTTGTATTCATCCAGAATAACCGTCAGATGCCTGATGATATTTGCATTGAACCCGCCACACAGACTGGTATTGGAGGCAAACACGACGATAGCCACACGCTTCACTTCACGTTTCACAATGAAAGGAGACTCCACCTCACTATCCGCACTCAGAAAATTGGTCAGGATGTGATTCAGCCTTCGTTCGTAAGGAAGCATGTTTTCTATGGCAGCCTGCGCCTTATGCAACTTGGCAGAGGCTACCATCTTCATAGCCGAAGTAATTTTCCGCGTATTATTTACTGAGGCTATTCTTCCTTTTACTTCTTTCAGTGATGCCATGACTATTCGTTCACTTTAAATGGTTGAGCCGTATCAGCTGCTACTTTCTCTATAATTGCAGTTACATCATCATTTATCACACCGCTTGACAATACATCAAGCACATCTTTCTGATGGTCGGCACGCATCATTTCCAGGAATGATTTCTGGAAATCCTGCACCTTATGCAAGGGTACATCACGCAGCAAACTATGTGTACCACAATAAAGGATGGCTATTTGTTCTCCGACAGGCATCGGACTGTACTGCGGCTGTATCAGCAACTGGTTGTTCTTACGTCCCCGGTCGATAGCCATTGCCGTTACAGGATCCATATCACTGCTGAACTTGGAGAAAGCCTCCAGTTCGCGATATTGTGCCTGATCGATCTTCAATGTACCTGCCACCTTCTTCATGCTCTTGATCTGGGCACTACCTCCCACACGGGATACGGAAATACCCACATTGATAGCCGGACGGAAACCCTGGTTGAACAAATCGGTTTCAAGGAATATCTGACCGTCTGTAATGGAAATGACATTGGTTGGAATATACGCGGAAACATCACCTGCCTGTGTTTCGATAATAGGCAATGCAGTCAGTGAACCACCTGCCTTTACCTTGCCTTTCAAACTGGGTGGAAGGTCATTCATCTGTTCGGCCACTTCCTGCTGGTTGATAATCTTCGCCGCACGTTCCAACAATCGTGAATGCAGATAGAAGATATCACCGGGATATGCCTCACGACCGGAGGGACGACGCAGAATCAAGGATACTTCACGATAGGCTACGGCTTGCTTTGACAAGTCATCATACACTACCAAGGCATCCCGGCCGGTGTCACGGAAATACTCTCCGATAGCCGCTCCGGCAAACGGAGCAAAATACTGCAATGCAGCCGGATCGGCAGCAGTGGCAGCTACCACTATGGTATAATCCATCGCACCGCGTTCACGCAGCGTATTAACTAGACTGGCTACAGTGGAACCCTTCTGACCAATAGCTACATAAATGCAATATACAGGTTTTCCCGCTTGAAAATTGCTACGCTGATTGATGATCGCATCAATCGCAATAGCCGTCTTTCCCGTCTGACGGTCACCGATAATCAACTCACGTTGACCACGCCCGATAGGAATCATGGCATCCACAGACTTCAGCCCTGTCTGCAAAGGCTGGTTCACAGGCTGACGGAAGATCACTCCGGGAGCTTTACGCTCCAAAGGCATTTCACACAGTTCCCCGCCAATCTGTCCGCGGCCATCCAATGGTACGCCTAACGGATCGATGACACGCCCTAACATACCTTCGCCCACATTAATAGAAGCAATGCGTTTGGTACGTTTCACCACCATTCCTTCCTTAATCTGATCAGTAGGACCTAGCAATACCGCACCTACATTGTCCTCCTCCAGGTTCATCACGATAGCCATGATACCGTTTTCAAACTCCAGCAACTCATTGGCTTCCGCGTTGCGCAGACCGTAAATACGTGCTACGCCATCGCTCACTTGCAGCACATTCCCCACCTCGTCAAATTGCAGGTGGGTGTCGATGCCTTTCAGCTGCTGAAGTAAAACTTCGGATACTTCGCTGGGTTTTATATTTTCAGACATAATCTTTTTACATTAAAAATTGAAAATTAAAAATTAAAGCCCGACCAGGTATTAACCTTAAATTAAAAACCAAAAGATACAAACTGATATACTTTTACTTTCTAACTTATAATTTTTAATTTTATACTATTCTTCTATTTTTAGCTATAAACTGTTGCTTTACCCGTTTTATCTGGTTAGCTACGCTCGCATCCAATCTGTAAGTTCCGATTTCAAAGATAAAACCACCTTCCAGTTTCGGATCTATTTTGGTTTTGAACTCTACAGTTCCATGAGTTTTCTCTACGACCAATGCCCGTATGCGGTTGACTACCTCTTCCGCTACCGGACAAACAGTCGTGATTTTACCGACGCTGATATTCTTCTGTTTCCGATAAAGGTCAATGTATGACATAATCATAAACTGCAAGAATTTCTCTCTTCTTTCCTCCAGTACCAATTCCACAAAGCGTTTCAATTCTTCGCTCACCTTACCTCCTCCAGCGGCTTCGCAAATCAGTTTCAACTTTGTTTCAGCAGGCAATACAGGATTATCCAATGCCTGTCGAAGTTCGGGGATTCTCGAGAAACTATCTGCCAATATTCCGGCTTCCTCATAAACAGTATCCTCTGTCCCCTTTTCGTCGGCATAGGCCAGCAAAGCCTTAGCATAACGCATTGAAATGACTCCTATATACATAACAATCAGTCTTTAGAAACAGTTAATTCATCCAGCAAACGGTCAATCATTTCCATTTGTTCTTTCTCATCATCGAGGTTCTTGCGCAAAACCTTCTCAGCAATGTCGACAGACAGTACAGCTACTTGGCGGCGGATGTCGCTGATAGCGCTGTCTTTTTCTGCCTGAATCTGCTTTTTCGCTTCATCCAGCAGTTTCTGTCCTTCAACCTGAGCCTGTGTTTTGGCTTCCTTCAGAATACGTTCGCGGGTTGCGACCGCTTCATTCAGGATGCGCGCCTGCTCCTCGTGAGCCTTAGCCAATATCATTTCACTGTCTGCTTTAATATTAGCCAATTGCTCATTGGCTTCACGTGCAGCAAGCAGTGACTTGTCTATATATTGTTTTCGCTCATCCACCATTCTGGTGATCACCGGAAAACCGTATTTTGCCAGAATGACAAAAACGATACCGAAAACGATGACCATCCAGAATAACAGACCGCTATCAGGTGTTAATAATGACATGCTAAATTAATTATAAGAACAAAGTTAATAAACAAACAATAATGGCGATCAGGGCCACACCTTCTACCAACGCGGCGATAATAATCATATTCATACGGATATCTCCTGCCGCCTCCGGCTGACGGGCAATTGCCTCCATGGCAGAACCACCGATTTTACCGATACCGATACCTGCACCGATTACTGCAATAGCTGCTCCAAGTGCAGCACCTAATTTCCCTAAACCTGCCGCAGCAGCGGACTGTAATAAAACTGCTAGTAACATAATAGTTTGTTTTTTGAATTAATTATTTAATTTATTTCATTTCTTTTTCTTCACGCATCTCTTCTGTACGGGACAACCCGATAAAGACCGCGGACAACATGGTAAATACGTATGCTTGAATAAATGCGACCAATAATTCCAGCGCAGTCATAAAGATTCCGAATGCCACAGCAACAAATCCCATGGAACCATTGATCAGAGGTCCCATATTCGCCGTAATAAAAATGATGGATATCAAACTGAGAATAGCAGCATGACCGGCCATCATATTGGCAAACAAACGGATCATCAATGCAAATGGCTTCGTAAAGATTCCGAAAATCTCAATAATCGGCATCATCGGGAACGGAGCCTTCAACCACCAAGGAACATCAGGCCATAGAATCTCTTTCCAATATTCCTTGTTCCCCCATAGATTCACAGCCAGGAACGTACAGATAGCCAGCACAAAGGTAACGGCAATATTACCTGTAATATTCGCACCGCCGGGGAAGAAAGGAATCAATCCCATCAGATTATTGATCAGGATAAAGAAGAAAGCCGTCAGCAGATAAGGTGCATAACGCTTATAATCCTTACCGATACAACCCTTTATCACATCATCATTGATTGCCAGGATACAAGCTTCCATCATGCCCACCATTCCTTTAGGAGCTTCCTTTTCTACTGGATGTTTTTTGTACCAACGGGCACAACTCAACACTAGAATCACCAGAATGGCACTATTGACAAACAATCCGGTAACATTCTTTGTAATAGAGATATCCAAAGGTTTTACTTCGTTACCGCTAGCATCCTTTTCCACTATCTTACCTTTATATTCACCGTCTTTAGCAATGTACAGTCCTTCATACTCTCCGTTTCCTTCCTCAAACCTAGAAGAAAGAAAAACGTGCCATCCTGTACTGCTTTTTACGATTACCGGCAGTGGTATAGCTATAGGTGTATCTCCTATGTCAGTGATATGCCATTCATACGAATCACCTATATGTCCGAAAACGATTTCATTTACGTCTACCTGCTGCTCTTTATAGTCAGTATCCGACTCTTCCCGGGCATTGGCTCCTTGCAGAAAAGCGATCAGCAACATTAAAACCGTTCCTATATATCGTAAACTTCTCATATTACTTATACTTGTACCTATTACTTTTATGTTTTATCTCAAAATGAAAAAAGAAGCGGGTTTCAAAAATCAGAAAGATAATATAGAATACCATGTAAGTTCCTATAAATGACAGTACTTGATGTGCCACCGCCACTGCATAGACGGACATAATCAAGATGCTCAACATCATCTTCGTCACTTTCGCCACCAAGTAAACCGCCACCATTTTTTGCGGACTTACCCGATAACAGCATCCGAACATAAATATGTAAAAGAGGCCGAAAAGATAAAAAAATATCGGTATGGAGGGATACCAGGCAAAATAATACCTAGGCAACAAGGTGTGAAATACCAAGGCTCCTCCCCAACTCAATACAACCATTAATATGGTCAACGATATGATAAATTTTCTCTTTACGGCTAACAAAAACATAATTATGTATTAGATTTCCACACAGGCCGAAACTATATTGTCCCTCACCTCAACGAACCCACTCGATATTCCAATTGATTTCTCCAATTCGTCCTCCGTGTATTTTATCTCGCCTTTTATCAGTGATGATATCAGCGGAGCATGATCATACAGGACAGAAAAAGAGCCTAATTCCCCCGGTAGTGTCACTATTTCCACTTTGCCGTCAAACAAAGTACTTTCCGGAGAAACCACTATCAAATGAAGATCTTCATGATGTTCCATACTTACTTTTATTTCTTATGGCTGGCAGCATCCAGCAACTTCTTTCCCTTTTCTATTGCTTCCTCTATCGTTCCTACATTCAGGAATGCCTGTTCCGGCAAGTAATCCACCTCACCGTCCAAAATCATCTTGAATCCTTTTATCGTATCTTCGATAGAAACCATGACACCCGGCACACCTGTAAACTGTTCGGCTACGGCAAACGGTTGTGAAAGGAACCGCTGCACCCGACGCGCACGGTTTACAGTCTGACGATCTTCATCACTCAATTCGTCCATACCCAAAATAGAAATGATATCTTGCAACTCCTTGTTGCGCTGCAAAATCTGCTTCACACGCTGAGCCACATCATAGTGCTCCTGCCCTACAATCAGCGGATCAAGAATACGTGAGGTTGATTCCAACGGATCTACAGCCGGATAAATACCCAGTTCGGTAATTTTACGGCTCAATACGGTCGTTGCATCCAAGTGAGTAAATGTAGTAGCGGGCGCAGGGTCTGTCAAGTCATCAGCAGGTACATACACAGCCTGTACCGAGGTGATAGAACCATTCTTGGTAGAAGTGATACGTTCCTGCATCTGTCCCATTTCCGTTGCCAGTGTCGGTTGGTACCCCACGGCTGACGGCATACGGCCCAACAAAGCCGAAACCTCGGAACCTGCCTGAGTGAAACGGAATATATTGTCGATAAAGAACAAAATGTCACGTGGTCCGTTGCTGTCACCGTTTTTGCGGTCACGGAAAGATTCGGCAACGGTCAGCCCCGAAAGGGCAATGGAAGAACGCGCGCCGGGAGGCTCGTTCATCTGTCCGTACACCAATGTGGCCTGTGACTTTTCAACTTCATTATAATCTACTTTGGAAAGATCCCAATGACCTTCTTCCATGCTTTTCTTAAATTCTTCTCCGTAGCGGATTACACCAGATTCAATCATTTCACGCAACAGGTCGTTGCCTTCACGTGTACGTTCACCGACTCCGGCAAAAACAGAAAAGCCGTTATGTTTCTTGGCAATGTTGTTAATCAGCTCCATAATAAGCACGGTCTTGCCTACACCGGCCCCCCCAAACAATCCGATTTTACCACCCTTTGAATAAGGTTCCAGCAAATCAATAACCTTGATACCTGTGAAGAGCACTTCCTGCACAGTAGACAATTCATCAAACTTAGGGGGCTCACGGTGAATGGGAAACGCCCCTTCCTTACTCAACGGGCGCATACCGTCCACAGCCTCACCTACTACGTTCATCAACCGGCCTTTAATCTGATTACCAACCGGCATAGTAATAGGATGTCCTGTCGGAATTACTTCCATACCACGTTGCAAACCGTCCGTACTATCCATAGCTACAGTACGCACTGTGTCTTCACCAATGTGTTGTTGAACTTCCACGACTAGAATTCTGCCGTCATTGCGTTTGATAGTCAATGCATCATGAATGCTTGGAAGAAGCAGATCGGTGTCGATGCCTTTGCCCTCAAAATACACATCGACTACCGGTCCGATAACTTGTGAAATATGTCCAATAATCTGTGACATAAGCTTCTATTTACTTTTATTTGATAATTTACCTTTTCTATATTAACAAATATCGCAGGCTTTTTGTTTACCTACCTTTTGCTTTATATGCGCAGCAAAGGTAAAGATTATCTCAGTAGATTGAACTTAAGCTAACATTTTTTACACATCAATACGACATTATTCCACCAAAAGAAGAAAAAAAGAACATTTCCGCTACTTTTTGTGCATTCCTTCACGAGATAACTGTTTACTTAAATTAGCAATTCCCAAAGCAACCACTGCTGTTACCGTAGCTGCATGCTCTTGGTATTCTGGTATATTCTTCGTATAAAGATCACGTTCCGTATGCCATATTTCCCCATAAGAGAAATTATATCCTTTTATGTCTTGTGTATTGAAACCAAAAGTAGGCACTCCTTCCACTGCAAAAACACTGGCATCCGTACCGCCGCTTTGAGTAGGACGTTTAAAGGGTTTCGCTACCTTTACCTCAAACGGATAATCCGCACGGATCTCTTTCACAGGCTTGCACACTTCCACAAAATCATCATACATAGCCTGAGGAACGGAGATTCCCACCGGTGGAGTCGGCCCTCCGTCCCGGTTGAACAGATTGGCAATCTTTCCCAATTCTTTTGCATGAGTCTTGACATATGCTTTTGCACCCAATAATCCAAATTCCTCTCCAGCAAAAGCCACAAACAGTATAGTACGTTTAGGTTTTGCACCGGAAAGTGCAATCATACGGGCAGCCTCCATCATAGGACCAATGCCTGTGCCACAGTCTATACCACCGGTTGCCACATCATAAGAATCAAGATGTCCGCTTATAATAACATATTCATCCGGATATTTAGTGCCCTTAATGGATGCTACGACATTATGATATTTCACAGGACCTAGTTTGAAATGATTACGAATATCAAATTCCAGCCAAAAGTTCCGTCGTTCTTTCACCATCTGTTTAATAATCTTGTATTGATGTTCATCCAACTTGATATCACAGACTTCGGGCAAATTATCAAACGTAGTATGGGGATCATTCAATAAAGCACGATCATACAAAGCACGTAAAGGTACAGGTGCCGACTGAATAAAGCCAAGTGCTCCTGCCTCACACATCTCTTTATAAAATAGTCCCGGCATTTCACGCAAAGGCTTCATGGCATGTTTGGTTCCTTTGCTCCAATTCTCTTCCATCAAGGCAGCATTCTGCTTTTCTATTTCTATATTTTCAGCTTTGATAGCAGCTCTCAACGAATCTCCTTTAGCAGAACGGTCAACAGGCCAACCTACATTTTCACCTGAGATCAACACCCAAGCGCCTTTCAACTGATGTTTCATGCGGTCCAGCTCTTCTTGAGTACGGGGCTCTATCAAAACATGCCCGCGTTGCAGACCTTTAGTACCTGAAGTGTAGGATGGAGTGACAAAATGCAGATCCATTGCCTGATCTCCCCCGATTAAACGTCCGAACCATGGACCACGGTTAAAACCTACCGGCAGTTCTCCAGCTTCTTCCAAGCGTACATCAATACCCCATCGTTTATATTCACGCATCATCCACTCGGCTGCATTCTCATACGCATCCGAGCCTATAACTCTTCCCCCAAAACGATTGGTGAGAATATCCAACTGATGCATCACCCGGTTATCTGTTTGGCCCGTTTCAATGATTTTCTTTACGGCGGCAGGTTGGGCAAAAGTAGTCCCTGCATACAAAGAAGCAGCTATAACAGCTGCCATGCACATTTTGTTCATCATGGTATTTCTGTTTGTTAGTTGTTAACGATTACAAATATATAGCAAATTTTGGAACTTCAACTATTAATTTCCAACAATTTATCAGGAGAAACCGAATATTTTTGAAGTCGTACAATACAAACAGTATTAAAATGAAAGTTTATTCAACTTTCATTTCTTTCTGGCGCACACAACCATGACTAGAGTTTTTATACGAAACTCAAATAAACTCTTCCACCAAATACATCTCGTTGAATAAAACTTGTTGATAATTGGAAGAATCACTCTCCAATAAATTTAACAAAGTATACTCAGCTCCACGTACCCAATACACAAAATCACGATTGGGGTGGTAATCTTTCGCAAATTCCAGCAACTGTTGCAAATTAAAATCGGAGGAAATGATACCCGCACCGCTTTTTTCGGCATCATATGCATTACAGTCCTGTTCTATATGGGCAGGAACCATCAGAATAGGCTTGCCTAAATACATGGCCTCGCACACCGATTCAAATCCGGCAGTACTGGCATAAGCCTTGCATCCCGCCATCTGCCTCAAAAATTCCACATCATCCAGTTGATAAAAGCTCAATGTATTGTCC
>OLOO01002560.1_pt1 | contig 9914 bp, 5 predicted proteins | sample 1672621 | NCBI WGS metagenome assembly OLOO01 (sample SAMEA3136706, study PRJEB25190) | human gut metagenome | biome: human gut; feature: human-associated habitat; material: faeces | place: Austria | collected 2013 | reverse complement strand
TTACGATTTCCTCTGCATAAATGTCATGATTTTCTTCGTATTCCCTCTTCAGATCATCAATCGCCTTCTGGTCCTTCTTCCGTTCCCGGTCCAGAACTTTCTCTACTTCCTGCTGCGACTTTGCTTTTATCTTCTCCAGTTTTTTCTGTGTCTCTTCTTCCAGGTCCCGGTCAAATTGATTCCTTTCTTCCTGTATCTGTTTTTCAATTTCACTTTTCTGCTGTCTGGCATGCTCTACGATCGCCTCCGCCGTTTCTTCCACTTCAGCTAATTTCTCAATAACAGAGTTCATAAGCCGCCCTCCTTTTTGCACATTTCACAACGAATAATTGTTACTTTTTTATCCATGTTATAATAATACACCTATTTTCTAAAATTACCACTATCATTTTGTATATATTGTATTATTTTTCTCAATTCTTCTGACAATTTCCACTTCCATTGACTTTTTCCTGCACAGACGCTAAACTAAGAACGATTTGCAAAATGTCAGAAAATCCTTGCAAATCCATTGATTATAAGGAGGAACACACATATGCGTCTTAGAAATATACCACGTGCAGAGAGCGTTCTCGAAGCCTGCAAAGAAGTTGTTAAGAATCCGGAAAGCTTATGCGGACACTGGAATCAGGAGTTCCAAAATGAACGACCGCTGCACATCGAGATCGGTATGGGAAAAGGTCAGTTTCTTCTGACTCTCGCAGCCGAAAACCCACAGATCAACTACGTCGGCATCGAACGCTATTCCAGCGTCTTATTACGTGCCGTTGAGAAATTCCAGGAACTGGAAGCCGAAGGAAAAGCTCCTGCCAACATCCGGTTCATCTGTATGGATGCGAATGACCTGCCGACGGTATTCGCCCCGGCGGAAGTATCCCGTATCTACCTGAACTTCTCCGATCCATGGCCAAAGGCCCGCCATGCAAGAAGAAGACTGACATCCAACGAATTTTTCAAGCTTTATGACAAAGTCCTGACTGCAGACGGAACCGTAGAATTCAAGACAGACAACCGTCCGCTCTTCGACTTTTCCGTAGAAGAACTTAAGACTTCCGAACTGTTCGTTCTGGATCAACTTTCCTATGATCTTCATAATGACAGTAAAATGAATCAGGGAAATATTATGACCGAATATGAAGCAAAATTCTCTTCCATGGGCAATCCGATCTGCAAACTAATCGCAAAACGCAGATAAAGGAACCTCTTCCCTTTCCTTTCATATATTAATAGAGAGCATATCTTATGCTCCTGTAATCCTGTGAAAGGGTGGAAGCTTATGTTACATCTGACGACACAAAACTTTGAAAGCTTCAGGGCCTGTCACTGGCAGCTTTCTTCCGATGCACCGGCGGGTGAAAGCACGGACCATCCCGTGTTTGCCGTAGTCATGTTCTACGCCGTCTGGTGTGGAAAATGTGCAATGATGCGTCCCATTATAGAAGATCTCGAAAAAAAATATCAGAAAAAATATTCCGGCAGCATTCGCTTTTTTGAAGTAGAGACCACAGAATCCGGACTTCTCGCAGCTGAGTATCAGACAGATCTTCTTCCGACATTTCTCTTTTTCAAAGACCAGGAACTGATCGCTGTCATGCAGGGGATGATATCACAGAACGATTTTGACGCACGTCTACAGAAAATCTTTAGAAATAGTTAATTTATATTTCCTAGGAAAACATAGTTTTTTATGCTATATTTAAGAAGTAACAGGGATAAATATATTTAATAAAAAGGGGGCATGGTGAACACACCACGCATTATGAAAAATTTAAAAAGAGCATTACCAGTTGCCATGGCAGTTGTACTTGGTTCTACTGCGGCACCATTGGTCGTAAAGGCAGATTCATCTAAAGTTGTAACACTTGGAGCCAACCTGTCAGATTCACAGAAGAATTCCATGTATGAGTACTTTGGTACCTCTTCTGATAAAGCAGAAGTCATCGAAGTTACCAATGCCGATGAAAGAAAATATCTCGAAGGGGTCGCTCCGGAAGAACAGATCGGTACCCGTACCTACAGCTGTTCATATGTAGAGCCGACCACAAGCGGCGGAATCCAAGTAAAGGTTTCCAACTTAACTTATGTTACAAGTTCTATGATCTCCAGTACACTTCTTACATCCGGTGTTGAGAACTGTAACGTTATCGCTGCTTCTCCGATCGAAGTATCCGGAACAGGCGCACTGACAGGAATCATGATGGCTTATGAGAAAGCCACCGGAACAACTCTGAACGAAGATCAGAAGGCTGCCGCAACCGACGAACTTGTCACAACAGGAGATCTGGCAAATGATATCGGACAGGACAAAGCCGAAGATGTCATGAATGATGCCAAAGAAAGCGTTATTGAAGACGGCTTAAAAGATGAAAACGATATTCAGGATGCAGTGGAAGATGCTGCCAAGAATAACGATGTCACTCTGACACAGGAACAGATCGACAAGATCACTGAACTGTTAAAGAACATTTCCCAGTATGACTATGATGTCAAAGCACTGAAGAATACACTGAACAACATCGACGGAAAGAGCGAGGGATTCTTCTCCAACCTCTGGAATTCCATCAAGGGAATCTTCGGCGGCAGTGACAGCTCTGATGGCGGAATCATCAACAATACGGATGACAGTGCACTCGGCGATGATGTCGTAAGTAACAGCACACTGGATTCTTCCGACAACTCTTCTTCGAACAATTCCGACAGCGCAGATAATTCTTCCGACAGCAGTTCGGATGACAACAGCGATGACAGCGGATTCTGGGGCAAGATCAAGAAATTCTTCAAGGATCTGTTCGGCGGAAGCGATTCTAAAAAAGACAATTCAGATAAGAGCAAAAACGATGCCAATACAGAGAACAGCAAAGACACTGATGATGATCAGTCTGACGACACACAGAATGATTCTCTGAACAGTGATGCAGATTCTTCAGATGCCGGCACAACAGACAACTCTGCGGATGATTCTTCACTGAATAACGGTGCCGATGATCAGTCCGATACTCAGAGCAGCTTACCAGGCAGCAGCGAATCAGATTCTTCCAACTCTGATACGTCTGATTCCACAGCTAACGGCTCTGCCAACTAGACATAAGCATTAGCAGGTAATTATAGTAACAAACGAATTATAATGACAATACAGCAAACCTGCCACTGGCAGCTTTTCTTGCATACTTTGGTATAAAAACACCGGGAAGCTTAAAAAACTTCCCGGCGTTTTTTATTTTACTTCATTCAAATTAAAATCTCTCTATTCCAAAATTTAAATAATCCTAAAATTACTCCTCTTAAAATTCAAACACAGCAACTCCGTAAGGCGGCAGCTTATAAGCAAATGAATACGGTCTTCCATCACATTCTTTTGCCTCAGCCTTATAGATCTTCTTCCTTACCTCTCCGGTTCCGCCGTATTTTTCCTCATCACTGTTCAGAATCAACTTATACTGTTTCTTTCTCGGAACTCCGACTCTGTAATCATCTCTTGCCATCGGCGTAAAGTTGCAGACGAACAACAGATTCTTCTTTGCACCTTTGGAATGTCTCATGAAACTATAGATACTTCTGTATCCATCATCCGCATTGATCCATTCAAATCCTTCCCAGCTCTGATCCATCTCATACATCGCCTTATGACTCTTATACAGATGAAGCAACGCTTTTACCCACTCTTTCATCTGCTGATGCTCCGGCTCAGCCAACAGGAACCAGTCAAGTTCTCTTTCCTCGCTCCATTCACGAAGCTGAGCGAATTCCTGCCCCATGAAAAGAAGCTTCTTACCGGCGTGTCCCATCATGAATGCATAACCAGCTTTAAGGTTAGCATATTTATCAAATCCCAGTCCCGGCATCTTATTAAGCATCGAACACTTAAGATGTACCACTTCATCATGCGACAATACCAAGATATAATTCTCACTGTATGCATAACTCATGGCAAATGTCATCAGATGATGATTATCCTTACGGAAATATGGATCCAGCTTCATATATTCCGTGAAATCGTGCATCCATCCCATATTCCACTTCAGGCTGAAACCTAAACCGCCTTCTTCTACATCACCGGTAACCTTCGGCCATGCTGTAGATTCTTCTGCGATCATGAGTGCTCCCGGATTTCTTCCAAGAACAACAGAGTTCAAATGTTTGAAGAAATCAATCACTTCAAGGTTCTTATTCTCACCATACTTATTCGCTACCCATTCGCCATCTTTCCGTCCATAATCCAGATATAACATAGACGCAACAGCATCTACACGAAGTCCGTCTATATGGAATTTTTCAATCCAGAACAATGCATTGGAGATCAGGAAATTGCGGACTTCATTTTTTCCAAAGTCAAACACTTTTGTTCCCCAGTCCGGATGTTCTCCAAGTCTTGGATCTGCATATTCATACGTCGCAGTTCCGTCAAAATCAGCAAGTCCATGTGCATCCTTCGGGAAATGGGCCGGTACCCAGTCCAGAATGATACCGATCTTATTTCTATGCAGATAATTGATCATCCATGCGAAATCCTCCGGTGTTCCATACCGGGATGTCGGTGCATAATAACCAGTCACCTGATATCCCCAGGAACCGTCAAACGGATGCTCCGCGATCCCCATCAGCTCCACATGTGTATAACCCATTTCTTTAATATATTTGGTAATTGCTCTGGCAAACTCTCTATATGTATAGAAACCTTCATCTTCCCGTCCCGGATGGCGCATCCAGGAACCAATATGTGCCTCATAGACAGACATCGGCTTATGCTTATGATTCCAGGTCTTTCTGTGGGTCATCCATTCTGTATCCGTCCATTTTATATTCTCGATATCTGTAACTCTGGATGCTGTTCCAGGTCTTAATTCCGCATAATTGGCATATGGATCTGCCTTAAATATCTGTTCTCCCGAATAAGTCTCAATACAATACTTATACATCTGATTTTTCTTCACACCAGGTATAAAACAGGTATAGATTCCCAGAGGTTCTTCTCTCTTCATCGGGTTCGCCTCTGTATCCCATTCATTGAACTCTCCGACTACCGAAACTGCCTGTGCATGCGGTGCCCATACCGCAAAATACACACCTTTTTGTTTTCCGTCCTGTACCAGATGTGCACCCAGCTTCTTATAAATCTCGTAATGATTGCCCTGTCCGAAAAGGTATTGATCCAGCTCGCCTATTTCATACGGTTTCTTCTTTTTTTCAGCCATAATTACCCCTCGCATTCTGTTGCATATTTATAACAACATTATACTTTACAAAAGGGCAAAAAGAAAGAGTTTTGACAGTTTAGTTTGTCAAAACTCTTCCAAAATCTGACTTAAATTTTAAAATCTTCTTCTTTCAGAATAATTCTGTCAGAATCATCTGTTCCCTTACCAAATACTCTTCGTGCAAGGTGTTTTACATTTGCTTTCTGTGAATGAGCAATTGCTTCATCCATGATCTCTTTAACTTCTGCAACAGATACTGCATGGTCTTCTCTTTGCATTACATCGATACGGCTGTACAGTGCAAGGATTCCCATCTCATCCAGTTTATATCCATTCTCTTTCGCATATGTCTGACCGAATGTTACCAGTTCATCATTAATGAATACCGGAAGTTCCAGTTTCGAACTGAATTTCTTCTTGAATTCCGGATTAGCTGTCATCAGACGCTCCAGAGGTTTTCTCTGATCTTCCAGTACGAAAAGTAATTCACCTGTCTTCTTTTCCATCAGATAATTAAGTTCTTTTACCGTTCTTGAATTCAGCTTGCCAGCATGTTCAATGATGATTGCTCCTCCACGAAGCTTCTGGATGATATTCGTAAGTTCTTTCTTATTCAAAGACTCACCTGTAACGATCGCTACTTTACCCTGTTTCAGATTTCTCTGTTTCTGGATTGCTTTTACGATATCAACCGCAAGAACTGTTTTACCAGATCCTTTTCTTCCGATTACCAGAAGGTTTCCTGTCTTGGAAGTACCCTCTCTCTGGGCACGTCTGTCATTATCAAGAACCTCTACGATCTGTTCACTCATTCCTCTTACCGGAACGAAATATGAGAATAACTTCTTCTGTTCTTCCGTAAGTCCTGCCTTTAATCCGATTTCACTCGTTGCACTCAGATCATATCTTCCTGTTACAACGAATCCGGTATCAAATGGAACTCCACCTTTTGACTTTTTAATTCTTGCCTGGATCTCTTCTTCGGATGGCTCTTCAATCTCTAATTCTTCTGTGTCATCCTCATCTTCGATCTCTTCTTCCTCAAAATCTTCTTCCTCAAAGTCGCCTTCGTCAAAGTCGCCTTCATCAAGATCCTCTTCCTCAAAGTCAGCTTCGTCAAAATCTTCCCCTTCAAGGTCTTCGCCAAAATCAAGCTCTTCGTCATCGTCGATCTCTTCTTCGTCGAAATCCTCTTCGTCCATATCTTCTTCAAAGTCGCCTTCGTCAAAATCGGTTTCTTCATCATCTATGTCTTCAAAGTCGTCTTCGTCATCGTCTTCGTCAAAATCGGCCTCGTCAAGTTCTTCCTCGTCAAGTTCTTCTTCCTCAAAGTCAGCTTCGTCAAAGTCTTCCTCGTCGAAATCTTCTTCCTCAAAGTCGCCTTCGTCAAAGTCTTCTCCTTCAAGATCTTCTTCCTCAAAGTCGCCTTCGTCAAAGTCTTCCCCTTCAAGATCCTCTTCCTCAAAGTCGGCTTCGTCAAAATCACCTTCCTCGAAACTGCTTCCGTTCATATCCAGTCCGGCAAGCTCATCTTCGATTCCTTCTATGAAATCTTCATCCATTCCCGGACCGTCTTCAAGTTCTTCCTCATAAATCTCATCTTCGGAATCTTCATTTTCACTCTCCATCTCTTCCATCAGACGGACAATGTCATCCGGTATTCTCTGTGTATTTCTTTCAGATTCTTTCTCATCGGCTGCCTCTTCCTCAGCTTTTCTTGCTGCCTCTTCCTCGGCCTTTCTTCTGGCCTCTTCTTCGGCTGCTTTTCTTGCTGCCTCTTCCTCGGCTTTTCTTCTGGCTTCTTCTTCAGCCTTTCTTCTGGCCTCTTCTTCGGCTGCTTTTCTTGCTGCCTCTTCCTCGGCTTTTCTTCTGGCTTCTTCTTCAGCCTTTCTTCTGGCCTCTTCTTCGGCTGCTTTTCTTGCTGCCTCTTCCTCAGCTGCTTTTCTTGCTGCCTCTTCTTCAGCTTTTCTTCTGGCCTCTTCTTCAGCTTTTCTTCTGGCCTCTGCTTCAGCTGCTTTTCTTTCTACTTCTTTGCGCTCTTCTTCCTGACGGATTCTTGCCTGTTCTCTTTCCTTCTGGAGACGCTCCTCATCTTTGGCTTTCTGCTTTGCAATCGCCTCTTCATGATCTTTCTGTTTTGCTTCCCATTTCTGAAGGATATCATCGATCATCATCTGACCGTTTGCCAGGATTTCATCCTCGCGCTCTTTCATTGCTTCTTCTTCAATATTAATACCGCTTGCAACAGCAACACCCTGTGCCAGAGCTTCTTCTAATGTGGCCCCCGTAACTACCTGTTTGATTGCTGATGCATGCTCTTCAGGTGTCTCAACAGATGCTTCCGGTTCTTCTTCCCTGTACATCGGAGTCTCTTCCACTGCTGCAGTTGCTTCCGGTACAACTTCCTCCGGTACGACATCTGCCTGTGCGGCTTCCTCCGGTATTTCAAACTCTTCCTGCATCGGAACCGGCTCCGGCGGAATCTCCTGTACTTGTGCATCATCTATTCTCTGCACCGTACTTTCCTGTACCTCTTCCTCAGAACCTTCATCATATTCATTCTCATCGTCAACTTCTTCCAATGTTGACTCCGTCTGTTTTACAGGTTGCGGCTGCTTCTTTACTGCTCCCGGACGGCTGTCATATTTTTCCTGCTGAAGCGGCGTCAGTGGCTTATACTTCATCTTAAGTTCCATCGCCAGGTATACATACTTTCCTTCGCTGAACCAAAGAATCAGGTCATCACATTCTTCCAGACATTCCGCAGTCATTCCCGCCTCATCATATAACTTGGCAAGTTCATATGCCCATTTTTCAATATATTCCGCTTTTTTAAATTCTTCCAACGCCGCAATCTGATCCGAAAGTGCTGCTCCCTGAGTTCTCAGGATCTTATACTTCAGGATATATTGATTCGGGTCTTTTGGCGCCAGCTTAACAAACTCTTCATAACAGTCTGTCGCTTCTCTGATATCCTTAATCTTTAATGCCAATGTACCTAATCGATATACGATTTTACGGCTTCCCGGTGCTCTGTCAAATGCCAGGAATAAGATATCTCTCCCTTTCTTAAATTCTCCGTTATATTCATAAATCTCACTTACCGTATTAAGCATAGAAGCGTTCTTTACTCTTCGCCAGTCTATACTTTCAGCAATATCCATTGCTTTCTGGTATTCCTTTTTTTCCAGATGATCAAGCATCTGCTCGGTCTTTACCCTATATTCATATTTATCCAATATTTCTCACCTCAAATGTTTATTTTAAAAAAGCGTATTTCCCTACAATTTTACTTATATAAGTTTATCATATGACCTGTCTATTGTCAAAATATCCGGTTAAATATGTTAAAAAAATATTACAAAAGTTACAAAAGTTTATAATTTATTGTCGGCAGCTTCTTCCGAATGCATGGCAATGCCGAAAACCTGCCACTGGCAGCTCCTTACGAACGCATGGCGATAAAAAAACAGCCATCATAATTCTTTTTATTATGATGGCTGTTACATATTCAATTTTATCATATACTTTTCATTTGTTTCGGAGAATTAATTATTATTTTATTCCCTGACGCCTTTTTATGTATTTCAATGATCTTTTACTCATTGTCCTACATGTTCATTCAAATCTACTATTCATGTTTCTTTACACATTTTAATAATATATTTAAATATATGGTATTATGTTCAATATGTTTACAGTTTTTTTATTTTTATTATCCGGTTTTATTTTCTCCGTTTATTTTTATTATTATCTGAATCTCCTCTACCGGCCTTTTTATCTATTATTATAAAGGCTTACTCTATGGGAATTTTTAACTGTCATACCACTAACATATTGATTCGATGATTCTACTGTGTCCATTGGATTAAGCCTCCTTTTCATAAATTTCCAATCAACATATCTCACCGACATATGAAATATTTTTTATCCTTATAAACTTTTTTCATTCTTTATACACATAAGATATAAATGATATTTATTACCTTGTCTCTTTCATTAAGATTATTCCTATATCCCCGTGATATCATTTTATAATCTTACTTCATCCATTCTCTATCTTTACAATATACTTTACGATATCTAATATTCGATGCATTACCAAATACTTTATACCTATATATGCATTTTAGATTTCTAAATGAATCGAAACTCTGATAATAAAAATTCTCTTATAAAATATATGCTATAGAATTTTCAAGATTCCCTTTCTCGTCAGGAGTCCTTTTTGTTTATTTCGGATTTCCTTTGGATTGATTACATAATATCATCCGCATTTTGTTTTGTCAATACTTTTTGCGATTATTTTCTTTTATTTTTCATTATTTTATTTTTTACGTTAAATTGTCTGATTTCTATATATTTATTTTACAATACTATACAGTTTCTCTGTAACCATATTTGTCAACATATCACCTTTTCAATTGTTAACCGCGTCAAACACATAGTTGACATTTTGCACATTTCATTTTATACTGCTTTTATATTTTGATATGAATCTAAAGGAAAGGAGTTCTGCCAGCCGGCAGACAATTACTACTATGAATAACACAGCAAACAGCACAACAACGAAAAGACTCTCCACCCGTAAACTGGTTCTGATCGCCCTGATGACTGCGATCACCTGTATCTTCGCTCCTATGGCGATTCCGATCCCTGTCAGTCCGGTACCGATCAGTCTTACCAACCTGGTGATCATGATCAGTATCTATGTACTTG
>OLOO01002550.1_pt1 | contig 9923 bp, 6 predicted proteins | sample 1672621 | NCBI WGS metagenome assembly OLOO01 (sample SAMEA3136706, study PRJEB25190) | human gut metagenome | biome: human gut; feature: human-associated habitat; material: faeces | place: Austria | collected 2013 | reverse complement strand
CGCCGCCGGGGCCGCCGGGCCCCGCTGGCCTTTGTGGCCCGCACCACGGCCCACGCTTACAGCGCCTACAAGGTGGATGCGCTGCAATATTTGCTGCTGCCGGTGCGCCAGCGGGAGCTTTCGGCCCTGCTGGCCCGCGCCACCGAGCCGGAATACGGCCCGTCCGTCACGGTGAACACCGCCGAGGGCCTGCGGGCGCTGCCCTATGCGGGCATCGAATATCTGGAGTGCACCCACCACATCGTGCACTTCCACCTCACCAGCGGGGAGGACGTGCCCACCCTGTCGCTGCGGGTGCCGTTTTCTGCGGTGGCACAGCCTCTGCTGGCGGATGGGCGCTTTTTGCAGCCCCACCGCTCCTATGTGGTCAATCTGGCCGAGGCGGACCTGCTTTCTGCCGGGGAGCTGCGCATGCGCAGCGGGGCCCGCATCTCCATCCCCCGCGGGCGGGAGGGTGCCGTGCGGGACGCCTTCCAGCAATGGGTGCAGCAGCAGAAATACAGCCTGAAATAAAATAAAAGCATCTGCGGCATTTCGCTCCTGATTCTGAGAAATCGGCGAAAAATGCTGCGGATGCTTTTTGTTTTTAACGGCATCGCCCTCTCCGTCTGCTCCCTCTGGTCGCATCCACCTCTCCCAAAGGGAGAGGCAAGAGCCTGACCGTAACGTTCTTGGCTCCCCCTTTGGGGGAGCTGTCACCGAAGGTGACTGAGAGGGCGAGCCGGCGTGTTTTTGTGCATAAAAGCGGCTCAGATCTTTGTCCAGTCCAGTGCGGTCCAGTCCGGCAGGAACTGGTCGCACACCTGCGCCATAGCAGGGGCGTCGTCGGCACTGGCGGCGTCCTGCACGCCCAGCACGGTGAACCCGGCCTTGTGGGCAGTGGAAGCGGCGTAAATGGCGTCCTCGCACACGGCGCAGGCGGCGGGGTCGGCCCCGCCCAGCCGGTGCATGCACTCGAAGAACACCTCCGGGCGGCTCTTGTGCAGCACGCCCTGCGCCTCCACGATGAAGGAAAAATAGTCCGCGATGCCCAGCCGGGTGAGCACGGTGCGGCACTGGTCGGACCAGGTGTTGGAGCACAGGCACAGCCGGGCCCCCTCGGCCTGCAGCTTTGCCAGCAGGGTGCGCACACCGGGCTTCAGGTCCACCGTTTCGTACAGCTGGGCGATCACGTCCCGCATCACGTCGTAATATTCCGCCTCGGTCAGGGGCAGGTCGTATTCTCGGATGAGGTAGCGGGCACCGTCGGCCATGCCCATGGTCAGCAGCACGTCGTTCAGGTCTGCTTTGGGCGTGCGGCCATAGCGCTGCAGCAGCGCCAGCGGGGCACCCCGCCACACCACGGTCATGCTGTCGGTGAGGGTGCCGTCCATATCAAAGATCCATTGCTTGCAGCGCATGGGGCAAAGTTCCTCCTTTAAGATGATTCCTGCCCAGTATACCACGGATCTTAGCCGTATAAAAGCCGTGAGGAACCAAAAAACGGGGAGAAATTTTCCGGAAAATATGGTATAATTTCAGCAAAGACAGACAGGGAGGCAGGCAGTATGGAAAACCAAACCATTCCGTGCAAAGCGCTGGTGCTGGCCGGCGGCGGAGCACGCGGCAGCTATCAGGTGGGCGTGTGGAAGGCTCTGATGGAGCTGGACTGGCACCCGCAGATCATCACCGGCACCAGTGTGGGCAGCCTGAACGGTGCCATGTTCGTGCTGGACCTGTACGAGGTGGCGCGGGATATGTGGCTGACCATCCGCAGCAAGGATGTGATGGAGCTGCCCGAAGAAAACGCCGACTTGTCGGCCCTGCACAGTTTTCTGCGCAGCGTGGTGAAGGCCGGCGGTATGGACGTCTCGCCGCTGGAAGAGATCGTGGAACGGGTGCTGGACGAGGACGCGCTGCGCCGCGCCAACATCCGCTTTGGCCTTGTCACGGTGGAGCAGCGGGGCCTGAAGCCCCGGGAGCTGACGCTGGACGAGATCCCGCAGGGCCGCGTGAAGGATTACCTCATGGCCTCGGCGGCCTGCTTCCCTGCCCTGCGGGCGCGGGAGATCGACGGGGTCAAGTTCCTGGACGGCGGCTACAGCGACAACATGCCCACCGGCCTTGCGAAAAAGATGGGGGCTGACGAGCTGGTGTGCGTGGACCTGGAGGGGGTGGGCATCACCCGCCCCAACCTCACCGGTCTGCCCACCACCATGGTGCGCAGCTACTGGGAGCTGGGCGACATCCTGCACTTTGACCCCGATACCGCCCGCCGCAATGTGGAGCTGGGTTATTACGACACCCTGCGGGCCTTTGGCCGGGTGCGGGGCTGCGCCTATGCCGTGGACAACGGCCCGGACAGCAGCGCCGATGCTGCCGCGTTCCGGGCACGGTTCGACGCGGTGCAGAAGGCCGTGCGGGAGAAATACCCCGTGACCCTTACCGCAGACGCGGCCCTGCTGCTGGCCCGGATGAAGGACGCCGAGCTTGCCCCGCTGGAAGCCGTGGCCGAGGACGTGGGGGTAGACCCCACGGTGTACTACACCACCCGGACGCTGGGGCAGGCGTTTGTGGACAAATGCGACCGTGCGCGCATGGCCGGGTTCGCCCCGTTGTTTGCAGGCAGCGCGGACGCGGGCCGGGCGGCGCTGGCAGCCCTGCTGCCCAATACATTCTTGCAGGCGCTGGTCTGGCAGGCCCTGACCGCGCCGGAACTGCCGGAGGTGACCGAACATGAAGATCTGTAAAGGTGTTTCTGCGTCCCCGGGCCTTGTGCTGGGGCAGGTGAGCCGGTTGGAACGCCATGTGGAAACGTTCAGCACCGGGCCCTTTGACCCGGAACGGGAGCTGCGCCAGCTGGAAGATGCGGTGCGCACCGCCCAGAGCGAGCTGGACTCCATGGCAGAGCGGGCCGCTTCCACCGAGCAGGCCATCCTGCAGTTCCAGAGCATGATGCTGGACGACGAAGGCATGATGAACGAGGTGCGGTTCTGCATCAAGGCAGGCATCAGCGCCGCTGCCGCCATGGACAAGGTGGGCCAGCGTTACGCCGACCAGCTGGCCAACATGAAGGACAACCCCTACATGCAGCTGCGCAGCGTGGACATTCTGGACGCCACCAGCCGGGTGATCAACATTCTGGGCAACCGGCCCCGCATGTGGCTGGCACTGGACCACCCGGTGATCCTGGCCGCCGACCGCCTGATGCCCACCGACCTGTTCAGTGTGCCCTCCGGCATGATCCTGGGCGTCGTCACCACCGAGGGCAGCGGCCAGAGCCATGCCGCCATCATTGCCCGGGCCATGAACATCCCCGGCATCGTGCAGGTGGGAGCGGATTTTCTGGAGGATTGCGACGGCCGCACGGTCATTCTGGATGCCACCAAGGGCGAGTGCATCCTGGACCCGGATGCGGTGGCCCGCCAGCAGGCCGAGGCCCGCATCTGTGAGCTGCAGCGTGAAAACGAAGAAATGCGGGTGCTGGGCCGCCAGCCCGGCTACACCCGGGACGGCGCAGCCTTTGAGCTGCTGGCCAACTGCTTTGGCCCGGAGGACATCGACACCGCCATGCAGTCCGGTGCCCGGGGCGTGGGCCTGCTGCGCAGCAGCTACATGATGCTGCCCGGCCGCATTCTGGACGAGCAGGAACAGTTCTATTTCTATTCCTCCTGTCTGGCCGCAGCACAGGGCTGCCCTGTGACCGTGCGCACCTTCGATTTTGGCGCCGACCGCACCATGGCGGACGCCTATCAGGGGGTGCAGTCCTCCAAGCTGGGGCTGCGGGGCATCCGCAACAGCCTGCGCCAGCCCCGCCAGTTTGAGACCCAGATCTGTGCCCTGCTGCGGGCCGCCGCCCGCGGCCCGCTGCGGGTGATGTTCCCCATGGTGACCGACGTGGAGGACTGGGACGCCGCCATGCACATCGTGGAGCACTGCCGCCAGAGCCTGCGGGAGCGGGGCGTGCCCTTCAACGAAAAGACCCCCTTCGGCGTCATGCTCAGCGTGCCGTCGGCCTGCCTGACCGCGGAGGAATTCGTGGCCCACGGGTGCGATTTTCTGGTCATCGGCACCAACGACCTGACCCAGTACACCCACGCCGCCGACCGGGAGCTGGCCAGCGCGGAGCGGTATTACCGCCCCGCCAGCCCGGCCATGAAAAAGCTCATCGCCATGGTCATGGAGGCGGCAAAGGCCGGCAGCGTGCCGGTGACCATCTGCGGCCTTGCCGTGGGCAATCCGGTGAATACGGTGCAGTATCTGCAGATGGGCCTGCGCAGCTTCTCGGTGAGCCCGCAGAACCTGCTGCACACCAAAAAGGCTCTGCTGGAAGCCGACGCCCACCCGGACGACACCGAGCTGGAATAAAGCGATAAAAGAAAGGGGCTGCTGCACGCTGTGCAGCAGCCCCCTTTGTTTGGGGAACCTGCCGTGCTGCTTGCGGAACCGCACGGCAGGAGGAGATGGCTTTTATAAAAATGGTTTCTCAGTTCATGCGGCGGTTCTTGCGGTCCAGCACAAAGCCCGCTGCCAGCAGGAACAGACCGCTCAGGGCGCTGCCTGCCACTGCCAGCCAGTTTGCACCGGTCTGGGGCAGGGCGGCGGCAGAAACGGCAGCTGTGGCAGCAGCTTCCGGCTTTGCGTCCTGCACGACGTTCTGGGCAGCCGCAGGGGCCACAGCGGCATCTGCCGGGGCAGTGTCAGCCTGCACGGCGTCCGGGGTCACGGCGGGGTCTGCCGGGGTCACCTCCGGGGTGGACGGGACGTCCGGCTTGTTGGGGGTGTCCGGGGTGCTGGGCGTGCTGGGCGTGTCCGGAGTTTCCGGGGTGCTGGGCGTGTCCGGCACGATTTTGGGCAGCACCACACGCTTGGTCTGGCCGCACTTGTCAATGCTGCAGACGTAGTCTGCATAGCCGTCCTTTTCCAGCGTGGGCTCCACGACCTTGCCCACCAGCTTCCAGTCGTGCAGGTCCTCGTCCTTCAGCTTGTTGATGTCAACAATTTCGGGGTGCTCTTCCATGTACTTGCGGTTGTGGACGACCTTGGTGAGGGTGCCGCCGGTGATGGTGCAGTGGTGATTCCATCCGGGATAAATTTCTGCGTATTTGTCAAGTGTATCCGGTAATTGAAGGGGTTCTTTGGTCACGGATGCGTTTTTGTAGTAGTTGATAACGACAGAGTTCTTTTCACCGAGATTGGAAGAGCCGTCCTCGTTGTAGTCGGCACTGGTGGGAATTTTGTAAACGGTCTTTCCGGTTTCAGGGTCGGTAGTAGGTTCTCCGATCCCATCGGGCACAGAATCATCATTTTGATATACATTGACGACAGTATCACCAGTGCTGCCGTCAATCGTAAGGTTCAGCTTGCCGTCTTTGGCACCGATTGCAGGATAATCCTTGCGATGGTTTTTGTTATCATCATAGGAATTAATGGCATTGACCGTACCGCCGGTAATACGAATTGTCGTGTTGCCCTCACCACTGCTATAGGCATTGCCGATGGCGGGCGCATTGATAGAACCAATGGCTGTCACATTGGCATTTTCCGCAATTGTGATCGTAAGATTTCCCTGATGGCCATTTTGGCTGGAACCGATTGCCGTTGTTCCATTTTTGCCCTCGGCATTGACCGTGGCGTTGCCGGAGATCGTGATGGTCGTATCGCCGCCTCCCCACGGACGGCCATCGCCGATGGCGGAACCAAATTCGCTATAGGCATTGACAACGGCGTTTCCGGTAATAGTGACATCGTTTCCTTGGAGACCGCCGCCAATGCCTGCACCGCCATCTCCGCTTGCCGTGACGTGAGCATTGCCTTCAATGCGGATGTTTTTTGCTTTACCGTAGGTGCCGCCGCCGATGCCCGCACCATCCTCACAACCGCCGTTGGCAGTGATATCACCACCGGTGATGGTAATGTTGGAAGTATCGGCATAACTCTTTCCATCGTGATATCCGCCGCCGCCGATACCGGCACCATTATCGTAGCCGCCTGCCACCAGCTTGCCGGTAGTGTCCGCCTCGGTACCGGTCTTTGCAGTACCATCATCGTTCACATCGTCCTTGATGGTCAGGGTGCCGGTGCCGTTAACGTCTGCTTTTTCAATACCGGCGTGTTTTCCATTGCCGCTGAGAACGGTATTATTGCCGTTCAGCTCAAGCTTGGTATTGCCGTCGCCCTTGATCTCGATGGGTGCGGGGTCAGTATTCCCACTCCAATGGGAGTCTGGCTGCTCAATGTCCACATTCTCCAGGGTCACATTGGCGGTGTTGTCCTCTTTGGCGTCAATGGTGACGGTGTTGGAGGTGGTCTCGGTCTTGCCGGTGGTCTCGTCTTTGGTGGTCAGGGTGATGTCGGAATCTTCGCGATCACGAATCTCTTTTCCCTCGCCATCCTTCACGCAGGTGTCGTTGTCCTTATCCTCCCACTGGGTGATATACTGCTTGCCGCCCTCGGCAAGGATGTCCACACTGCCCTTGGTCAGGTCGTAAGTGTCCGCAAAGGCTGCCGTGGCGATGGAAGAGACCATTGCCATCAACGCAGCTGTAGAAAGTACCCGCAAGGCAAGCTGTTGTTTCACATTTTTCCTCATTGCAAAACCCTCCAAACAAAAAAATTTACAGAGACGTAAACGTTACCGGGAACGATGCCGAAAACCGGCAAAAACCGGAACTTCGGGGCAGAAAATCACATGGCTGTGCATTTTCATGCCCGGCGTCTCTTTGTGGCGCAAGTATAGTACGGTGCCGTGGAGAATGTCAAGACAAAATGCTGAATTTTCGGGGGGGGGTAGGTAATTTTGTGGAACGAGCACAAAAACAACTGAGAATTTGCGACAGAATGACAGGGTAATGCTGCACAAAAATCCGGGAGATCTTTATACGGGGCAAAAAATAAAAAACGGGCCCGGGAAAGCCCGCAGACTTTCCCGAACCCGTGGGTCGGAATTTTTCTTTTATGGAAGGTGCGCCGCCCGGAGCCCCGGTTATTCCAGATTGCCGGTCAGGGTCATCACGGCGGCAAGCACGGCCAGCGGGGCTGTCTCGCACCGCAGGATGCGGGGGCCAAGGCCAACCGTTTTGGCTCCGGCTTTGGCGGCCATTTCGGCCTCCTCGGCGGCAAAGCCGCCCTCTGCACCGGTCACGATGGCGATCTTCCGCTTTTTGCCGTCGGCGGGTGCTGCCTCGGCCAGCAGCTGGCGCACCGGCGCACCGCCGCACTCGTAGCAGAACAGCACCAGGTCGTACTGGTCAAAGGTGCGGCACACGGCCCCGAAGTTGGGCAGCGGCAGGGCCACGTCCGGCAGCACGCCCCGGCCGCACTGCTTGGCGGCTTCCAGCGCGATGCGGTTGTAGCGCTCGTTCTTCTGCTCCTCTTTTTTAGGGGCGGCCACGCAATACCGGCTGAAAAAGGGCACCACATGGGCGGCCCCCAGTTCCACGCCGTGCTTGATGATCTGCTCCAGCTTGTCCTGTTTGGGGTAACCGGCCAGCAGGGTGACCTCCACGCTGGGCTCGGCGGCGCTGGGGTAGCCCGGCTCTACCGAGAATTCCACGCAGTCATCCCCGAAGCCGGTGATGGTGGCGGTGTATTCCACGGCGCTGCCGTCGCATAGAATGACAGTATCGCCCATGCGGGCACGCATCACGCGGGCCAGATGATGGGCATCGGTGCCGCGCAGCACAGCCGTGCCGTCGGCGATCTCAGTGGTAAAATAACGGTGCGGCATAGTTCCTCCTGAAACGTCCTCGCCCTCTCAGTCGCTAACGCGTCCGCTCTCCCAAGGGGAGAGCCCTTGGCAGTCCACGCAAACTTCATCTCTTTGCCAAGGCCTCCCCCTTTGGGGGAGGTGGCACCGAAGGTGACGGAGAGGGTAAGCCTGCTCTATAATTTCACGCCTTCTTGCAGACGATGCACTCCCAGCCGCGCTTCTCCTTCACTTCCACAACGGCAAGGCCGGCCTTTTCCAGCCCGGCGATCACCTCGTCCTTGCGGCTGTCAATGATGCCGCTGGCAATAAAGGTGGCACCGTCGGCCATCAGGCCGGGCACGGCGGGGGCCAGGCTGAGGATGGCGTTGGCCACGATGTTGGCCGTGATGATGTTGTATTGGCCGCTGGCCTGGTCGGACAGGTCGCCCACCAGCACGGTCAGCTGATCCTGCACGCCGTTCAGGGCAGCGTTCTCCCCGGCGGTGCGCACGGCTACGGGGTCGATGTCCACGCCCTCGGCCACGGCGGCACCCAGCTTCAGGGCTGCAATGGCCAGGATGCCGCTGCCGGTGCCGATGTCCAGCACCCGTTCACCGCCCTGGACCCGCTCGTCCAGCGCTTCCATGCACAGGCTGGTGGTCTCGTGGCCGCCGGTGCCGAAGGCAAGGCCGGGGTCCAGCACCAGCTTGACGCGGTCGGTGTCATACTCCTGCCAGGAGGGCACCACGGCCAGCCGCTTGCCGATCTCCAACGGGTGGTAATACTTGCGCCAGCCGTTCTGCCAGTCCTCCTGCTCCACACCCTCGGTCTCCACGGTGTAGGCGATGCCGGCAGCTTCCATGCGGGCAGAGATCAGGGCCAGGGTCTCCACGGGGGAAGCGCCCGGCTCCAGATACATGTGGATGATGACCCGGTCGCGGGGCTTGTCCAGCAGCTCCTGCTCGATCAGGTCCACATGGGCGATCTCGGCCACCTGCTGCTCGATGTCGCTGTAATCTTCGATATAGATGCCGCCCTCGGCGATCATGGTGGCAACGGCTTCGGCGTTGTCGGCGTCGGACTTGGCCACGGTCAGGCGGATGTCGGTCCATTCCATGGGGAAAACCTCCTTCAAAATGCTGTGTTTCCTTATACTAGTATAGTACCCGATTCCCGTCTGGGATGCAAGCCTTTGGGCAAAATGCCGGAGAAAAGAAAAGATTTTTCAACATAAAGCCGAGGGTTGTGCACGAAAACTAAAAAATGTTCACGCAAAAATACGCAAATAAGGACTTTTGACGCAATTTGATAGATTTATCGCGGAAAGGACTTTCCTTTTTTGCAAAAGTATGTTAATATTCTATTACGGAATTATGGACGGTCTGCAACCAGAGACTGTCTGTAAACACAAACATTTCTTAAGGAGGAATGTGCTTTATGATGAAGTATCTCCAGAAACTGGGCAAAGCACTGATGCTTCCCGTCGCTGTGCTGCCGATCTGCGGCATCCTGATGGGTCTTGGCTATGCCCTCGCTCCGGGCGTTATGGGCGTTCCCGGTGCAGCAACTTCCGGTGCAGCATACACCGTTGGCTTCCTGCTGGTCAAGGCAGGCGGCGCTCTGATTGATAACATGGCATGGCTGTTCGCCATTGGTGCCGCTGTGGGCCTGGCCGACAACGACGGTACCGCAGGTCTGGCCGGTCTGGTCAGCTACCTGATGATGCAGCAGCTGCTGAGCCCCGGCGTGGTGGGCATGGTGCGTACCCTGGAAGAGGGCACCGCTACCTACATCGCCTTCCAGAAGGTGGCCGGCAACTCCTTCATCGGCATCCTGGCCGCTGTTGTGGGTGCTGCCTGCTACAACAAGTTCAAGAACACCCAGCTGCCTGACTGGCTGGCATTCTTCTCCGGCAAGCGTTTCGTTGCCATCGCTACCGGTCTGATCTCCATTCTGGTGTCCGTTGTTCTGCTGTTCGTCTGGCCCGTCATCTTCGACGCACTGGTCGCCATCGGCAACGGCATCGCTGGCATGGACGGCATCGGCGCTGGCATCTACGCCTTCCTGAACCGTCTGCTGATCCCCACCGGCCTGCACCACGCTCTGAACAACGTGTTCTGGTTCGACACCATCGGCCTGGGCGACCTGTCCCACTTCTGGGCAGGCGAGACCAGCGCAGATGTGAGCTGGAGCCTGGGTATGTACATGTCCGGCTTCTTCCCCTGCATGATGTTCGGTGTCCTGGGCGCTGCTC
>OLOO01002530.1_pt1 | contig 9976 bp, 7 predicted proteins | sample 1672621 | NCBI WGS metagenome assembly OLOO01 (sample SAMEA3136706, study PRJEB25190) | human gut metagenome | biome: human gut; feature: human-associated habitat; material: faeces | place: Austria | collected 2013 | reverse complement strand
AACCCCCGACCTGCTGATTACAAATCAGCTGCTCTACCAACTGAGCTACACCAGCATTTCATCAAGTCGTCTTGTCTCAGCGACTTATTTAGTATACCCCACGCCGGTGTATTTGTCAATAGGTTTATCCGAAATTATTGCATTTTATTTTTCCGGTCGATCGAATCCGACACCTGCTGCAGAACAGTCAGCAGTGCGCTCGACAAATCCGGATAACGCCGTGCAATCTCGCTCGGGGCGAGCGGCATCCGCCGGATATTCTCCTGCGTCAGACCGCAGCCTTCCTCGCCGTTGGCCGCCAGACGTATTTTCAGCTCATGCTCCTTCATGCGGGCATCGCACAGGTACTCGAAGCGATCCTGCGGCGCGCGGAACACCGCATCCACACCGGCCGGGTCGGCCATGTAGAGATAGCGGTACACCTTGTAGATCGCAACCGCGAAATACGACTCGATCTCGTGCGAAAGCTGCTTGCTCTCGAGCGATTCGGCAACCTGCAGCAGCAGGGCTGCCGCCTGCACGATCTGGCTGTGCTCCGTCTCGGTGTCCGTTCCCTCCATGCGCTCGGCAGGCACAGCGGAGCCGTCACGCGCCATCGAACGGCCGAGCAGGTAGTCGCAGGACACGCCGTAATAATCCGCCGCACGCACAACAAAAGACAGACCGGGTTCGCGCAGTCCGTTCTCATAGTGGCTGAGAAGCGCCTGCGAAACGCCGAGGTCGCCCGCTGCCGCTCTTTGACTTATTTTCTTTTCCCGTCGCAGAAGCGCAAGCGTGCGCGAAAAATCACTCATTCCAACATTCTCCGTCTGCGTTGTGCCGCAGAAGGCACAACTATAAAATATATATTTATATTATACTCGCTGTATTACCGTTTGTAAAGTACAGAAAACAGTCATTTTCGACGCATTTCGACAGGCTCACTTTGTATTTTCGGCACTTTTCCCTGCATTTTGTTGTCCTGTTTCCGATTGGTAACTACATATTGGGGATTGTGTAATCCGACGGCTGTTAGAAAAATTCGTCAGGCTTCGCCGGGCGGTTGCGCTTGACGCAGGAGCGGGTGCATTTTATAATAAAATAGAGTCGTATCGCAGATTTCACCTGTTATCCTGCACCGGCTGACCGGGGCACGCGAACTGCGTAAGCGAGTTCGCCCCTGACGGGCGGCAGTTTTTCAGCACCGGCTGACCGGGGCACGCGAACTGCGTTAGCGTGTTCGCCCCTGACGGGCGGGAGTTTTTCAGCACCGGCTGACCGGGGCACGCGAACTGCGTTAGCGTGTTCGCCCCTGACGGGCGGCAGTTTTTTCAGCACCGGCTGACCGTGGGGACACGAACTGCCGCAGGCGTGTTCGCCCCTGACGGGCGGCAGTTTTTTCGCTGAACCTCAGCGGGGAGTTGCGCTCTGCGGAGCGCGGGAGACTGCGGCGCCCGCCGCGGGGGCAAAAAGGAAGGGACACCTGCGGTTTCCCTTCCTCTTTGAACTCCTACCTTTCCCTTGTTTGTTAGCCCGGCGAAAATCGGAGAGCGGCGACCGCTTCGAAAATGGGCTACGGCAGAGGATTTTTCCTCTGCTACGGACTGACTACCTTCGGTGTCCGTCCTCATGAGCAGCCTATTCGCAGTATCGTCTACCGTACTGCTACACAGGCGGTTTAGTCAACGCAGGCGCGACATACCCGTGTCGCACAATTCGTAAGTCTGGAGATTACAGACAGCACCTACGAGGATAAATAGCACAAACCAGATAGCTTCGCAGGTGCCTTCCGGCACAACGCGCAAACAAGTTGCGCGGCACTGCTATGCCGCGCTCTGCGTAGAGTAAACCACCTGTGTAGCAGCAATCTATCTGACGCTGCGAATACGTTACGAAAGACACGGAAGAAAAACTCCTCTGCCGTTCCCCTGCTTCGCAGCGGTCACATATCGGCAATCTGCGCCGTGCCCTCTAAGGAAATGGGTGATTCTCAAGAGGGTAGAAACCTTGGTGTCTACCCTCTTGTGCGCCCGCGCGGCGTCAGCGCAGTTCCGTTCGCCTCGAAGGCGAAAAACCATCGTTTATCAAAAGATTATAGAATATATAAAGGAGTCCTAACCTTGACCATCGAAGAAATCCTCAAGCTGCGGCAGGAAGCCGGCGGCTTAAACAAACTAATGCACATGCACGTTGTGACGCTCGACAAGGACGGCGGCGCAACCGTAGAGCTTGACCTGACCCCCGAGTTGCTCAATCCGCTCGGCATGGCGCACGGCGGCACGATCTTCACGCTGTGCGACATTGCGGCAGGCTCTGCGGCGGCGTCTCAGGGCACGGTGGCCGTCACGCTCGACAGCACCATCCACTACTACCGTCCGGGCCGCTGCGGCAAAAAGCTGACCGCTGTGGCGTACGAGCGCAAGCGCGGCCGCAAGGTGTCGGTCTACATGGTCGAGGTGCACGACGACGAGGGCAAGCATATTGCCGACGCGACCTTCACCATGTTCTACACCGGCGCTACGCTGGATGACATGAAATATTGAGCGGGGTAAGCAAGGCCATCGTGCAGCCGCTGCTGAGCTGGTATGACGCCGGGCACCGCGACCTGCCGTGGCGGTCTGAGCCTGCTCCCTATCGCGTCTGGGTGAGCGAGATCATGCTGCAGCAGACGCGCGTGGAGGCCGTGCGCGGCTATTTTTCCCGCTGGATGAACGCGCTGCCCGATATTCCCGCTCTCGCGGCGGCGGACGAGGCCGTTTACACCAAGCTCTGGGAGGGGCTCGGCTACTACAGCCGCGTGCGCAACCTGCACCGCGCAGCGGTCCTGCTGTGCGAAGAATACGGCGGCGAACTGCCTGCTGATTACGACAGGCTGCTTGCTCTGCCCGGCGTCGGCGAGTACACGGCAGGCGCGGTGGCGTCTATCGCGTTCGGACTGCCCGTTCCAGCGGTGGACGGCAATGTTCTGCGTGTGGCGGCGCGGCTGGATAACGATTTCACGCCGATCACGGACGCAAAATTCAAAAAGCAGACGCGCGAACGGTTCGCCGCACTCATGCCGTCCGACCGTCCCGGTGACCTCAACCAGTCGCTGATGGAGCTTGGTGCAACCGTCTGTCTGCCGAACGGCGCACCGCGCTGTGACGACTGCCCGATTCAGCATCTCTGCGAGGGCTTTCACCGCGGAAACGCGACTGTGCTGCCGCTCCGAGCCGCAAAAAAGGCGCGGAGAGTGGAAAACCACACCGTGCTTGTTGTGTGCTGCGGTCAGCTTGTCGGTCTGCGGCAGAGACCCAAAAAGGGTCTGCTCGCCGGTCTGTGGGAGCTGCCGTCGCTCGATGGCCATCTCTCGCCGGACGAGCTGCGCGCGGCGCTCACCGAAATGGGCTGGAGCGTGCGAAAGCTGCTCTCTCTGCGGCCTGCCAAGCATATTTTCACCCATGTGGAGTGGCACATGAACGGCGTGTATGTCGAACTGGACGCACCTGCACCCGCTCTCACCTTTGTCACACCTGCCGAGCTGCGCGACGCTTATGCGCTGCCGAGCGCGTTCCGCAGCTTTGTTTCCGTACTGGAGGACTGATTCATGCAACTGCAAACCATCGTTCACACCATTCCGCCGCTGTACGACAGCGAGTCGCGCGTGCTGCTGCTCGGCTCGATTCCAAGCCCGAAATCCCGCGAGGTCGGGTTCTTTTACGGCCACCCGCAAAACCGGTTCTGGCGCGTGCTGGCGGCTGTGCTTAGCGAGGAGGTGCCGGTCTCCATCGAGGACAAGCGCGCGATGTGCCTGCGGCATCATGTGGCGCTGTGGGACACCATCGCCAAATGCGATATTGCGGGCGCGTCCGACACGTCTATCCGCAACGCCGAGCCGAACGACATAGGCCGTCTGCTCCGCGAGAGCAAAATTACGCGCATTTTTGCCACCGGCGGCAAGTCGGCGCAGCTGTACCGCAAACTCATCGAGCCGAAAACCGGCGTGCCCGTCACGCAGCTGCCCTCCACCAGTCCCGCGAACGCCGCATGGTCGCTCGAGAGGCTGATAGAAGCGTACCGCGTTATTCTTTGATTCGAGGTGTATTTTTTACGAGTAAAGAGTTATTTCCAAATGCCGCACTCAAAAAGCTGATTTTGCCGCTCGTTATCGAGCAGGTGCTCGCCATCACGGTCGGTCTGGCCGACACGATGATGGTCTCCTCGGTCGGTGAAGCGGCGGTTTCCGGCGTATCGCTGGTCGATATGCTCAACGTGCTCATCATCAACATCTTTTCCGCACTTGCGACCGGCGGCGCTGTCGTGGTCGCGCAGCTGCTCGGTGCGAGAAAGAACGACCGTGCGTGCGATGCCTCCAAGCAGCTGTACTTAGTCGTCACGGTCATTGCGCTGATCATCTCGACGCTCGTCATGCTGTTCCGCGCACCGCTGCTGCGCCTGCTGTTCGGCACGATCGAGGACGATGTGATGCAGAGCGCGCTCACCTACCTGACGGTCAGCGTGTTCTCCTACCCTGTTCTGGCGATTTACAACGCCGGTGCGGCGCTGTTCCGCGCACAGGGCAACTCGCGTATCTCCATGCTGATTGCGGGACTGATCAACATCGTCAACCTCATCGGCAACTCGCTGTTCATTTTCGTGTTCAAGTGGGGCGTCGGAGGCGCAGCGCTTTCGTCCGTGCTGTCGCGCGGCACGGCGGCTGTCGCTATCACGATTCTGCTGCTGAATCCCGAGCACACGGTCTCTCTGCGGCGCGGACAGCGGTTTCGACCGGATAAGGAGCTTATCCGCCGCATTCTGCAGATTGGTGTGCCGAACGGACTGGAAAACAGCCTGTTTCAGCTTGGCCGCGTGCTCGTCGTGAGCATGATCTCGCTGTTCGGCACGATGCAGATTACCGCGAATGCGCTTGCGAACAATCTGGACGCCGTAGCCGTCATTCCGGGTCAGGCGATGAGCCTGGCGATGATAACCGTTATCGGGCAGTGCATCGGCTCGGGCGATGAGCCGCAGACGCGCCGCATGGCGAAAAAGCTGATGGTGATCACCTACGCCGTTACCGCCAGCACCTGCCTTGTCACGATTGCGTGCACGCCGCTCATTCTCAAGATTTACAGCGTGTCCGCAGAGGCGCTTGCGCTTGGCATGACGCTGATTATGATTCACAACGGCTGCGCGATCTTCCTGTGGCCGACCTCGTTTGCCATGCCGAATATCCTGCGTGCGGCGAATGACGTAAGGTATCCGATGGTGTGCTCGATTATCTCCATGCTGGGATTGCGGCTTGTCGCGGGATATATTCTCGCGGTGCACTTCGGCATGGGCGCGATCGGCATCTGGATTGCCATGATCGGTGACTGGCTGTGCCGGTCGATCTGCTTCTTCCTGCGGCTCAAGAGCGGGAAATGGCTCAGGTATGCGCCGGGATTACGGGTAGCCGCCGGACAAAAATAATGCACCGGCTTCTGTGCAAAATCCCTTTACAAGCCGTAAATATCTGTTACTATATAGATATCAGATGTAAAACTCCCCGAGGTGAAAATTACCGTTATGACTGAGGAGGGAAATATTATGACACCTAAACAGAGATGGTATTGTTTCTGGGTGATAATCGTGGTGACTGTCCTTTTATCGGCAGGCTTTGTATGGATTGGAATTCATAACCCGCAGGCGTCATTCGAGGACTTGCTTTACACTCTTTGGAAAGGTATTGTGAACTTTTTCAGCAGATAACAAACGCCGATTAAACGTATAATTTACTATTTTGCTTGACAAAATAATATGATATTCGATATACTAACCTTGTAGTTGCAACAATGACCGACTCTCTGGCAAGAGCGGTCGTTCCTAAAAACTTGGATAGCTTGAAAATACCAATTCAGGGGCGGTTATTTTCTATGCGAAAAGGCACAGACTGATAATGGCAACACAATCGTGCAATTAAAATTTGCTGCAACACACAGAAACGGCGGACCTATGGTCCGCCGTTTTCTTTACCATTGCTTCCCTGCTGCGCTCATTCTCCATTCTCCATTCTCTATCCTCAATTATAGCAAAAAAGGCGAACCTTACGGTTCGCCTTTTGTCTTACGGTTTTTCGGTAATCAGGAGAAAATCCACTCCTGCTCCTGCTCCTCGCCGCAGTACTTCTGCAGCGTCTCGCGGACAGCGTGCGGGCCGCGGTTCATCTCGCCAAACATGCGGACAACGGTCTCGCCTACGCCGATCTCAAACAGGTTGACACCGAAGTAGTAGCGGTTTGCCAGCAGCGGATACAGCTGAGCCTCGCTTACGTCGTCGCCCAGCTTCGGGTTGCCCATCAGTGCGCGGACATGCTCGATATTCGAGTCGGGGCTGAGGGTGAACTCGCTGCCGTTATCGTCCACGCCTTCCAGATAGCGCAGCCAGCCAGCCAGTACCAGCGGAATGTAAATCAGCTTAGTGGCACGGTGTGCGGGCAGCATGGAGTTATAGTAAGCGTACAGCGTAGTGCCGAAGCGCGGCGCAATCTTACGCGAGGTATCGGTTGCGGTACGCTGCGGGGAATCCTGCAGGAACGGGTTCGGATAACGTTCGCCGAGAACCTCGTGCAGGAATGCCTCCGGGTCGATAACGCCCGGGTCGGCTACCATCGGCATTGCCTCCTGCTCGCTCAGGCGCGTGATGAGGTTGACCAGCTCGGTGTCCTTCATCTCGTCGCTGATGCGGGTGTAGCCGAGCATGCAGCCGAATACGCCGAGGGCGGTATCCATCGGGTTCATGCAGGTGCTTACCTTCATCATCGCAGACTTCTCAACGATGTCGCGGCGGGTGATGATAACGCCGCACTGCTCGAGAGCCGGATGACCGTTCGGGAATGCGTTCTCAATGAGCAGGTAGTGCGGGCTTTCGGAGTTGACGTAAACAGCCGCGTGCGTGCCCTTTTCGGTTACGAACGGCTTTGCGTTCTCCAGACCGTCAGCCGCCAGCTTGTCTGCGATGCGGTTATCCGGATGCGGGGTAATCTTATCAATCATGGACAGCGGGAAGGTATTCTTCTTGAGCAGGAAGTAATACTCATCCTCGGTGATGAAGCCGTTTCTCTGCCATGCGCGTGCCATGTGACGGACAGCACGCTCCAGACGGGTGCCGTTATCCGAGCAGTTATCCAGCGAAACGAGTGCCAGCGGAGACAGACCTGCGCGGCAGCGCTCGAGGCACAGTGCGGTCAGCTTGCCAAAGAAGGACTGGCAGCCTTCCGGACCGTTCTCGCGGTCGTGCTTGTAGTCCGGCAGGAACTCACGGGTGTCGTCCTGGATGATATAGCCCTTCTCGGTCAGCGTAAAGCTGATCATCTGCAGGCTCGGCGCCAGGAAAATGTCCTTCAGGCGCAGCATGTCCTCGCTCAGCTTGAGGCTTTCGGTAACGGACGCAACCACTTCCTTGTTGATCGTGCCGTTGGAATACAGGGTGACAACCAGCGACAGATGATCGCAGGCGCGGTAGCAGCGGTCGATCAGCTCCTCATCGTAGCCGTCGCAGCAGATAATGCCGGTGTCGGACAGACCGGCGGTCAGCAGGCGCTGCGCCAGTACAGCCGGGAAGGCGCGGAACAGGTTGCCGGCGCCGAAATGCAGCCAAGTCGGTGCCTTGTGGGTGTTTTCGCGCACGGCGTCAATGTCGTACTGCGGCAGACGATAACCCTTCCATGCCACGTTATGTTTAATACTCTCTTTTGTAAGTTTCATAAAGAGGTCACTCCCTTTCAGCGAACGGACTGTACCGTTCTTCTCCAATCATATATAGTATAACAAAAAATCAGCCGTTTGCATAGGGAAAAACAGAATTATTCACAAAAAGCTGAAAGCGTGCTGCCAATGTTTTCAAATAAAACAAAAACCGCTCGAAAAGGCGGCTGATTGACTTTATTCGGTGTTATATGCTATAATCAGTACGGACGTTGTTACATAAGGCGGTCAGACCCTCTTTTCCTTTCCCGCAGTCCGCGGCAGGAAGGAGGTGGCGCAAGTGCAGAAGAAAGCATTTCAGCTTTTGTGTGTGCGGTCATTGTACTGTACATTTTCTGTATAAAAGCGCGATGACCGTCCGGCTGGTACCCGAAACGGTCATCAAAATTTAACTGATGAAAGTACAAGGACCTGACTGCTGTAACAGTGTCCCTTTGACTTTATTATAGCATATCCCCCGGTTTTGTCAAGCGACAGAGCCGGGGGACTGTTATCAGGTGGAGACAGGTTTCTCTCCGCTCTTACTCAAGAGTTTTCCGCAGCGGCCTTTCCATTCGGCAGCGCGCCATAGATACGGTTGACCAGCTTCATGCCGAAGTAGACCAGCACGATCTCGATCGGCAGCAGAATAAGGTTTTTCGGCACGCGCGTAACGAGCAGCACGCTCATCGCCTTGCCGCCGGTGACGGTCAGCCACAGGGTATTCAGGCAGATATTGCAGAACAGGTTGATGCAGGTCTTTGCGCCGATGGCACGCCATACGGTGATCTTGCGCGGATACAGCCACAGGCCCCAGATCAGACCGCCGACAACGGCTGTCAGCGTATAGCCCGGGAAATACGCGCCCATGGACAGGTTGCCCGCAAAGTAGCCGAGCACGTCGGTGCACACGCCGGCCATCATGCCGACGACCGGGCCGAACAGCATGCCGATCGACGCATTGCACAGGAAGCCGAAGCCGATACGCAGGTTGGGCGGCAGCTTGATCGACAGGCCGAGCAGATCCAGCGTGACGTTGATCGCAATGAGCAGCGCCGTGACCGCCAGACAGCGGGTGGACCTCAGCTCACGCAGCGAGCGGACAAAGATATTCGGAGTTTTAGACATAGAAAAAGACACCTCCTAATCAAATTCATCTGTTGCCACAGCGATTTAGGAAAGTGCCTAAACAGTTGCAGCAGCGGGATGCGACCACAATACCGCAAGGAAAAGGCTCCCTTTCGTCCGCCGAACAACTCCCCGTTTCAGCGGCACTTAACGCATTGTGCTCTACTCTGCTTTTTCTGTTATAATTGTACCACGGTTTGGGCAGGTGTCAATACAGAAAATCCGTGGTCTGTCGGCTTGGTTTTGGTGCATTCTGCGGAATTGGGTGAAATGGCAGACAATCTGTTAGACAAGGGTATCGGACAGCCTCCTCCCTGCTCCGGCGGGTTTACCGAAAAGTACAGAAAAAGAGCTTCAAACGTAAGTTTGAAGCTCTTTAACTTGGTGCGGATGGGGGGACTTGAACCCCCACGTCCTTGCGAACACTAGCACCTGAAGCTAGCGCGTCTGCCATTCCGCCACATCCGCATATTTGGTTGTTGAAAGAAGGTGGTGCGAGTGACGGGACTTGAACCCGTACGTCGATCGACACACGCCCCTCAAACGTGCCTGTCTACCAGTTCCAGCACACTCGCATTGATCTCTCGCGGCGAACCGCTTGTCTCTCAGCGACAAGATATATTATAGCAGGGGTGTCCCCCTTTGTCAACAAAATTTGCGAAAAAATTTGAGAAATTTTCAAACGCTGAAAATTATTATCAAAACAGGTGAAAATCGACACTTTTCCGCACTTTGTCTTCGGCTTTTGGCGGCATGAAAAACTGCCGCCCTTCGGGAAATTCCGTTGGCCGGCAGAAATTTTTTTATTTTTTTGCGGAGATGTTACGTAAGCACCTCATGCACTCTGCTAAGAGCCGCCCATCCCTCCGTATGGAGCAAGCGCTGAGATCTGGGCGGTGGGATTCCTTTTCTGCGGCAAGCAACCATTAAATATTTTAGAGGTTGTCGGCCTGCGGGCTCCCACGGCGGTTGCAGAGTGCCACCGACACTCTGCTAAGAGCCGCCTTTCGAATCCCACCTTCGGTAAAAAATAAAGACCATCCGGATGGATGGTCTTTATTTTGGCGGAGAAGGTGGGATTCGAACCCACGTGGCGTGTTACCGCCAACTCGATTTCGAGTCGAGCTCGTTATGACCACTTCGATACTTCTCCGTATCGCGCCTGT
>OLOO01002529.1_pt1 | contig 9984 bp, 7 predicted proteins | sample 1672621 | NCBI WGS metagenome assembly OLOO01 (sample SAMEA3136706, study PRJEB25190) | human gut metagenome | biome: human gut; feature: human-associated habitat; material: faeces | place: Austria | collected 2013 | reverse complement strand
AGAAAATGCCAGTCTTATTAAAAGAGATTGACTACAATGCAATGAAACATGAGATCGTAGAAATGGATTTCCAGGCATTAGTAAAAGGTGAGAAAGTACATTCTGTAGCAGAGGTTGTACTGTTAAATCACGATAAGGTAAAATCCGGTGTTGTAGAATTATTATTAGAAGAAATCAGTTATGAAGCATTACCGGAGAATCTGGTTGAAAAAGTTGAGATTGACTTAACTGGTAAACAGGCTGGTGATACAATCAGAGTTGCAGATTTACCAATTGCAACTATAGAAGGCATTCATCTGAAAACGAATCCGGAGGAAACTGTTGTACAGGTAACAGAAGTACACAATGAAGTTCCGGAAGATGAAGAAACAGAAACGGAAGAAGAATAGAAAACAGACGAAAATAAAAAGAATAGACCATCGCAAACGTAAAGATATCACTGCGTAGAAAATGCCTGTTCGGCATTTTTACTTGCTCTCACATTACATTTGCGATGGTCTATTCTTTTTATTTTCTGCTTGTTGGCTCCAGAAGGAATGAATCCAATAGTCTTTGGGAGGGAAGGGGGGAAAGATCAGAAGACTACTGCTATCCAGAAAGTATGCCTGCCCGGCATTTTTACTTGCTCTCACATTACATTTGCGATGGTTATTCTTTTTATTTTCTGCTTGTTGGCTCCAGAAGGAATGAATTCAATAGTCTTTGGGGAGATAAAGGGGGATATGTCAGAAGTCTACTACTTGCTCGGAAGGTATACCATCCAGAAGAAAAAGATGATATATCGTCACAATATAATAGTGAATTTATCGTATACAATGATAGCTGGCGATACCATCTTATCAGCATGACAGTATCGCGGAGATAGTATCAGAATAAGCCACAACCTTCTTCCCTCTTCCCTCTTCCCCATCTCTTTCCCAAAGACTATTTCATTCATTCCATGTGGTACCAAAACACAGAAAAAAGAAACTATACCATATCCCAGATGCGGCTTCGGAGCGGGTTTAAGATGCGGATGAGCATCTTAAATACAGCGACTACAGAGCAGATGGGATATGGTATGGTTTCTTTTTTCGTCTGTTTTTTTCAATGAATCAAATAGTAATATACTTTTCCATGTTCTTTTGTTTTTGTTATCATTTCCTGACGTTCCATGTAAGGAAGGAGCGAGTCAAGAAACTGAGAGGGATTGGTGACACCGATACGTTGTTTGCTAAAAGGCTGTTGAGCGGTGAGCCCTTGTATACAGTCGGCGAGTTCTTTTTTTGTCATCTTCCCATTACGTTTTAGTTCTTTTTTTATTTTACTGATTCCTTTTGAGGTCAATAGGTTATTTAAATCTTGTTTCTGGTGCAGGGAACGCCATAATCCCCAGCCGTAGATTAACATGGTAGCTACGGCAAAGAGTAAAATATAAGGGAGATACTGTAACAGATTTTTCAGTAATTCCATAGTATGATCCTTTCATATTTGTTCAATCGTAAATCTGTGTTATACATATTACTGGCTATTTCTGGAAAGTTTTTGCGCTTGAATTGCTCTTTTTTTCGGAATAAGTGATTAAATGATGATCTTTTAGTATTTCTAAGAATTTAATGAGGCGGGACAGGGACTTTTCCATGTTAGGGAACTTTTGGTCGAGTTCTTTTGAAAGTGTGTAAATATCTTTTTTGTCATCGATGATGCCCCAGACAAAGCTTCCGTAATCATCAAGATCGATGGAACTTACTTTTGGACGGTGAAAAAATTTCTGAGCAATCTTATTAAAGAAACCTTCCCAGCGAATAAAAACAGTGATAGTTCCTTTTTCATTTGTTTCATATTCTATGTCAGGGTTTTTGACAGGAATATAGTCAAGATAGTTTTTATCTATTTTCTGTTTGGTCATAGAGAATCCTTTCTATAATTAAATTATATAAATTAAATTATACAGTGATATTAGGATTAAAAGGTATTTTGCTCCCAGCATGACGTCACGAATTACTCCACAGCGAATGCTGCTCCCATAATTCTGAAACAATTTATATTTTATAACGATTTGGTATTAAAATCAAATGTATATTTCAAGTCGAGCAGCCGCGAGACTTGGCGCGTGATTCAATAATTTTGGCAGTGAAAGAGGTTCTCTCACTGCCAGAAATGAAATATGTTTTGTAATTTAATTGTTAATTAGTTTTGTTGTTCTTTTTTACACATAAGAAGTATAAATAAGCAAGTAAAATGATGAAAATAACTAAGCTGGCAATCTGTGGAAGGGCAACAGGGGAAACAAACTTAGAGTCAACTTTTGCTACCGCACAGATAGCAAGGATAACTCCCATGAGTCCCTCTCCGGCAATCAGACCGGAAGTAAATAATGTTCCACGTTCGATGCAAGCTTTCTTTTCTTTTTCTTCGCTTTCATTCGCTGCTTTACGGCGTTCAAGAATCCAACGAACAACACCACCTGCCATAATACCAGCACTCAGTGAGAATGGAAGGTACATACCAACGGCAAATGGAAGTACTGGAATACCAAGAATCTCAACAACGATAGCGATGAATACACCAACAAGGATCAGTGCCCATGGAAGTTCTGCATTCATGATACCTTCAACGAGCATCTTCATCATTGTAGCCTGTGGAGCAGGAATCTCGTTAGAACCAAATCCCCATGCAGCATTTAACAGATATAAAACATATCCGATTGCAGCGGAGGAAGCGATAACACCAACCATTTCACCAATCTGCTGAAGTTTAGGTGTAGCACCTACGATGAAACCTGTCTTTAAATCCTGTGAAGTATCGCCGGCGATAGCAGCAACGATACAGATAATACTACCGATACAGATGGAACCGATCATACCTGTAGTTCCTGTAGCTCCTGTAGCTTTTAAAATTAAAGTAGAAATAATTAAAGTAGCAATTGCCATACCGGAAACTGGGTTGTTAGAAGAACCGATTAATCCAACCATACGGGCGGAAACAGTTGCAAAGAAGAATCCGAATATAACAACAAGAACTGCACCAAGGAAACTTACAGGGAAAATTGGAAGTAACCAGATGGCAACAGCGATAACAGCGATAATACCAAGAATGATCGGCATTGGTAAGTCGCGCTGTGTACGAGAAGCATCAGCAGTAGCGCGGTTTTTAGCCATGCTGCCTATTGCCTGTTTAAATGTACGGACAATGAGTGGTGAAGTCTTGATTAAGCTCATGATACCACCAGCTGCAACGGCACCGGCACCAATGTACTTGATATAAGTTCCCCATAATGATCCTGGAGCAAGAGTAGAAATTACTTCACTTCCAGGGAAGATGGTAGCATCTTTACCAAATAATGCGATCATAGGCATGAGTACAAACCAGCTTAAAGTACCACCTGCGAACATGTATTTTGAAATCTGAGGTCCACAGATGTAACCAACACCGGCAAGAGCAGGAAGAACCTGAATACCTACGGAAGAGCCGGCATATGCCTGAATATCATAACCAATTTCACTAGGGAAAAGTTTAATTCCATCAGCGATGAATTTGTAAATAGCAGCGATACCAAGACCGGAGAATACGATACCAGCTTTGTTACCACCTTCTTCTCCGGCAAGGAGAACCTCTGCACAGGCAGTTCCTTCAGGGAAAGGAAGAACACCATGTTCTTCAACGATAAGAGCCTGACGAAGTGGAACCATGAAACAGACACCAAGGATACCACCAACAAGTGCAACTAAAAAGATAGTTAAAATACTAGGAGAATCAATCTTACCTTCTTTTGCCCATAAGAATAAAGCAGGGAGCGTAAAGATTGCTCCGGCAGCAACAGACTCACCGGCTGAACCGATTGTCTGAACAAGGTTGTTTTCCAAGATAGAATTCTTACGAAGAATGATACGAATAATACCCATGGAAAGTACGGCTGCAGGAATAGATGCGGAAACGGTCATACCAACTCGAAGTCCAAGATATGCGTTAGCAGCACCAAAAATAACTGCAAGTAAAATACCAAGAATTAAGGCTGTGACTGTAAATTCCGGAACTATCTGGTCCGCAGGAATATACGGTTTAAAATCGTTTTTGTTTTCCTTCATTACGTTTATCCTTTCTTTTTTACAATTTCCTTACAAAAACATAACAATTATAACATTTATATAAAATGAAATAAAGGTAAAAAAATGCACTTTTTTTGCGTATTATGGCACTTTGTAGTGATAAAGAGTTACTATAAAGTAGTATAAAATAGTTATATAATTGGGCAATCTACCTATTTTGCTGTATTTTTATAGTATGCCCTAAATAAAAAAATAAAAAAGTACTTACGTAAAAAAAATTTTTATGCTATAATACCGAATCGTATCAAAAAAAATATCGTAGAAATATTTTGGTCTAATTGGAAACGCACAGTATTTTGAAAAAATATTGATAACGAACAACACATCCTATTTTTATGCTATTTCATCGAAAAGTGGAATGAAAAAGGAGGCGGCTGATTATGCCAAAAACAAAGTTACAGAACGTTATTTTTACACTCATCATGGCGTTTGTCATGGTCTATGCTATGGTTTGCTACAACATTTCTATTGATAAGGGAGGTATGAGCAACCAGATTTTCTTACTCGCATTTTATGAGATGCCAATCATGTGGCCTGCAGCATTTATTTTAGAATTTTTTGTTGTGGAGAAATTATCTAAATTTCTTGCATTTCGTATTGTATCCCCAACAGATAAACCGATTTTTATTATCCTTGCAATTTCATCAATGATTGTTTGTCTGATGTGTCCGGCAATGAGTTTTATTGCAACGGTATTATTTAAACATCCGGGAAAAGAAATTATAGCTGTCTGGTTACAGACAACTGCAATGAACTTCCCAATGGCACTGTGCTGGCAGATTTTCTTTGCAGGACCATTGGTGAGAAATGTATTTGGAAAGTTTGTTAAATAGATCTTTTCTTCTTCTCTTTACATTGCCTCAAGAATCTTCTATATTATATGGTAAGTTTTATAGAAAGGAAGGCATACGATTTATGAAAATTTCTTTATTTCCTACATTAAAGAATTACAAAAAAGAATATTTTGGAAAAGATCTTACAGCTGGAATTATGATTGCGGCTGTTTCTATTCCTATTTCTATGGGATATGCGGAAGTATCAGGTTTGCCGGCAGTTTTTGGACTGTATGGCTCTGTACTTCCTATTTTATTTTTTGCACTTTTTTCCACTTCTCCTCAGTTTATTTTTGGAGTGGATGCGGCACCGGCGGCCATCGCAGGAGCAGCGCTTGCAAGTCTTGGAATTGAGAGTGGGAGTGTGGGTGCACTCCGGTATATTCCAGTTATTGCACTATTCGTTGGTTTATGGCTGCTTTTGTTTTATTTTTTGAAAGCGGGCAAGCTCGTTACATTTATTTCAACTCCGGTTATGGGAGGTTTTATCAGCGGAATCGCATTGACAATTATCTTGATGCAGATTCCAAAGATTATGGGAGGTAAATCTGGTTCAGGTGAACTTCCAGAACTGTTAAAGCATTTGTATGAGACGGCGCTGCATATTAATTGGGTATCGGTCGGATTAGGTGTTGGGGCGCTGGCAATACTGATTATTTCTAAAAAAGTAATGCCGAAGTTTCCGATGGCAGTTGTGATCATGGCTCTTGGAATGGTTTCTACATTGGTATTTCATGTAGATCATTATGGAGTGGCTTTACTATCGAAAGTAGAGCCAGGACTTCCTAAATTTATTATACCGTCTGTATTTCACGTAGACCTTAAGCATGCAGCAGGTCGTGGTTTGATGATTGCTGTTGTTGTTATGGCAGAAACTTTACTTTCCGAGAATAATTTTGCTTCGAAAAATGGTTATAAAATAGATGATAATAAAGAAATCCTTGCCTGTGCGGCAGGAAATATTATTTCTGCTTTTACAGGAAGCTGTCCGGTAAATGGAAGTATTTCAAGAACATCAATGAATGAACAGTTTGGAGGAAAGACGCAGGCTGTTTCTATTACAGCAGCAATTTCTATGGTAATGGTTCTTTTATTTGCAGCAAGGTTTATAGGATACTTGCCGGTTCCGGTATTGACGGCAATTGTGATCTCTGCATTAATGAATGTTGTAGAATGGCATTTGGCAGTTCGTTTATTTAAAGTAAGTCGAAAAGAATTTTATATTTTTGTAGCAGCCTGCATGGCAGTACTTTTTCTTGGAACAATTTACGGAGTAATTATAGGAATCATTCTTTCCTTTGTGGCAGTTGTTATTCGGGAAACGAATCCGCCAAGAGCATTTCTTGGAGGTATTCCAGGAAGAGATGGTTTTTATGATTTAGATAAAAATCATTATGCACATCCGATTGAACACACGATGATCTATCGTTTTAATGCAAACCTTTTCTTCGCAAATAGTAAATTATTTCAGGAAGATATTGAAAATAATTTAAAAGAAGACACAAAAACAGTAATCGTAGATGCCGGAACAATTACAAGTATTGATATAACAGCAGCGGATACGATTCTTATGTTAAAACAAAACTTAGAGAAAAAAGGAATTGCATTTTACATTACAGAACATATGCAGGCACTTAATACGCAGTTTCGAAATCTTGAAATGGGTGGATTAATAGAAGAAGGATGTATCAGAAGAACGATTACGGCAGCTCTTCTTGATTCAGGATTACAAAAACCATTTCCACTGGAAGGTATTCCGGCAAATCTGCAGGAAAGCTTAGAAGAATTGCGGGAACATGCAGGAAAACTGCCTGTTCATAAGCATAATACAGAAAAAATAGAAAAATTAAAAAAAGCACTTTGGCTACATACATTACCTGCCGAAGAAGAAAATACACTGGAAGAGTTTGCATGGGCATTTGGTGAAGATACAGTAAATGAAATCGAAAAAAGAGTACATCGGGTAATAGCGAATCTGCATCATTGGCCGGAAATCAAAGAAATTTCGGAAAAAGGTCTTTCAAAACAAATGCAGGCATGGCACAATCTCGGTGCTATTGATGAGGATGAGGTTCTTCGAAGAATGGAACTTCATTTAGATGAACTTTCCGCAAATCTAGAAGAGGATAAAAATAAACAGCTTATATTCCAGATGATCGAAAAACGTCGTCATCATTTGGAGATAGAATTAAAACAAGAAAATCCAGAGATATGGGAAAAGTTAGTAGAAAGCAGAGAGCATTTAGAACGAAGACTGCAAAAACAAAATCCGGAAGCAGCAGAAAAATTACATGAATTAGAGAAAAAATTACTAATTTGATTGGAAGAACAGACGAAAAGCAGAAATTTTATATCAAATAGAATGTGAAGATAGTCGCTTCATAGAAAATGCCTGACCGGCATTTTTATTTGCTCCGACATCACATTCTATTTGATATAAAATTTCTGCTTTTCTGCTGGCTGGCTCCAGGTGGAAATTAGTATTTGGGGGTCTGGGAGAAAGAAGGAGATACTGTAACTTCTATATTAAGTAAGCCATCTGAATTATAGGATATTTCTTTGAATCTGGTATCATATAAAAAGTAAATTTTAAATTAAACGAATAATGTACAGAACAAAATAAACTATATAAACAGTAATTATATTAAAAAAACAGTATGAAAAGAAGAAAAAGAATGTTTAAGAAAAATTAATAACATTCTTTTTCTTTTTGGTTGTATAATAAAAATGTTAAAGGTGGTATAATGGTTAATAATTTCAGGAGGATAGAAGGATGTCAGATTCTATATGGAGGAGTATCGACACAGCAGAGAAGTCTGATTATGGAAAGATGGAATGCATGGAGATGACCGATGTAGCGATTGTTGGCGGAGGTTTATGTGGTATACTGTGTGCCTGGTTTTTAAAAGATGCTGGAGTAGACTGTATTCTTTTGGATAAAAATCGAATCGCTGGAGGAACGGGGAAGGATGCGATGGCACAGGTAACTTCTCAACATGGTCTGATCTACAGCAAGTTAGTAGAACGAGATGGTGCGGAGAAGGCAAGAATGTATTTTCAGGCGAATGAACTGGCAATACAGAAGTATCGGGAACTTTCTGAACAGATTAACTGTGATTTTGAAGAAACGAGTTCCTATGTCTACTCTATAAATGATAGAGAGAAGATTGAAAAAGAGATCGATGCAGTCAGCCGAATTGGTGGGAAGGCAGAATTTTGTGAAACAACAGAATTGCCATTTGCTACATCAGGAGCGGTACGTTTTCAGGGGCAGGCACAGTTAAATCCAGCGAAATTGATGAATGGTCTTGTAAAAGAATTGGAAAAGTATCAGAATATACATGTATATGAAGGGGTAGAGATTGATGACTGGTTCAGACGTGCGATATGGTGTGGAATGCACGTTACAGTGGCAGATCATATTATCTGCACAACACATACTCCATTTTACGAGAAGCTTGGCAAGTATAAGAGAAAGCTGCATAGGGAAGAGTCCTGTATTCTGGCACTGGGGAATGTACAGAAGATGCATGGGATGTATACAGATGAAGCGCAGGGAGGACTCTCTTTTCGAAGCTATGGAGATTTACTTTTAATGACAGGAGGAATGTACAAGCCAGAAAGTGGCAGAGAGGTTCAGGAATGGGAGGAGCTAAGGAAGGCAGCAGCAATGTACTATCCTGAAGCAAAAGAGATGGCGAACTGGAAAGTGCAGGATTGTTTCAGTTTAGATGGCATACCGTATATCGGGTCATATGCTTCTAAAAGAAAAACGCCGGGACTGTATGTAGCAACAGGATTTAACGGTTGGGGAATGACTTCTGCGATGACTGCCGCCATGCTTTTAACGGAAACGATTTTGAAAGATAAGTTTGGAGAAGCGAGAGAAGCTGTTAATTATCCATGGGAAGAAGTTTTCTCTCCAGAGCGAAAGATTTTACTTCCACAGTATTTTTCTAATATAAAGGATACGATTTCATACAGATTTTCATCCAAATCTCAAAAATATAAAAAATAAAATATTGACAAACATTTTTAATAGTGCTACCATACACTCGGAACAGCGAAAAGCGATGAAGGAAAAGAGTAATATATTAGAATCATACAGAGAGAGTAACGAATGCTGAGAGTTATTCATGAGGAAATATATGAAAACCATTCCTGAGCTGCGATGCGAAAAGAAGTATTTTTTGAGATGGGTAAGACATTTTGGGATATTTCACAAGTGTTGCCGTATGCCCGCGTTAAGGGATAGGATTTAATCATAGAATCTGAAGTGAAATAATAAGGTGGAACCGTGTATTTACTGCACCCTTAGATTATAGTCATACTGTAATCTATGGGTGCTTTTTTACTTTACGGGAAATTACTCCTGACTTTGAAGACTGATGTCTTAAAATGCCTGGAGTAAATAAAAAAGAAAGGTCCCAGTCAGATTCGTTCTTATTTTGGAGGTAATGAAATGAAAGTTCTGGAAAAAAATGGACAGGTAATCGAAGGTAATTTTGACAACAAAGAGGTAAAGGAAGCATTTTGGCACACAAGCGCTCATGTGCTGGCTCAGGCAGTAAAGAGATTATATCCGGATACAAAGTGTGCGATCGGACCGGCGATTGACAACGGATTTTATTATGATTTTGACTTTTCTTTTCCATTTACAGAAGAGAATCTTGCGGCAATTGAAAAAGAAATGAAAAAGATTGTAAAACAGTCCCTTCCACTGGAAGTTTTTGAAGTGAAAAAAGAAGAAGCGCTTTCCTATATGAAAGAAAGACAGGAAGATTATAAGGTGGAGATGATCGAAGAACTTCCTGAAGATGAGACGATTACATTTTATAAGCAGGGAGATTATGAGGAATTTTGTGCAGGTCCTCACGTATCAAATACCTGTGTTATTAAAGCAATAAAGCTTCTTTCTACAGCAGGCGCATATTGGCGTGGTGATGAGAAAAATAAGATGCTTACAAGGATTTATGGAATTTCTTTCCCAAAAGCATCAGAATTGAAGGATTATCTGAATATGCTCGAAGAGGCAAAGAAGAGAGATCACAGAAAGCTTGGAA
>OLOO01002517.1_pt1 | contig 10029 bp, 7 predicted proteins | sample 1672621 | NCBI WGS metagenome assembly OLOO01 (sample SAMEA3136706, study PRJEB25190) | human gut metagenome | biome: human gut; feature: human-associated habitat; material: faeces | place: Austria | collected 2013 | reverse complement strand
ACGACAACAATCAGTTGATTTGGGTAGTACCGAGTGTGCCTGCATATGATGACCCAAATGAAGCAGTAGGTTGATAAAATATCACCTGCGGTATTTGTGAGGGAGCTAAGGGCGTTGCCTTGAACTCTAACACTTGCCGCAGGTGTTGTTTTATGCGGAATTTTTAGAGGTTTGGCTGACTTGACGGATAGAATTTGCGGAAAGTATTGTTTATTTTTATGGCTTGTATATGTGAAAATTTAATGATATAATATTAAAAAAATATTAAGGGGTAGAAAAATGAAAATATTTGATAATATAATGTCTTGGAAAAAGCCCGAAATGCTTGACTTGGCAAAAGAGCTTAATATAAAAGGTCGTTCAAAAATGAACAAGGGCGAAGTGGCAGAAAGCATATCGGAAATATTATTATCAGACGAGTATTTTAAGACAGTTCTTGCGGCGCTTGACAAAGAACAAACGGAATGTCTTGTAAATTGGTGCGAGAACAACGAAATTGAAAAGTTGGATGTTTTCAAAATCGGACTTTTATTGGAATTGGGTTATATATCATTTGAAAACGAACAATACAGTTTGTGTGACGAAGTAAAAGACTTAGTTGCTAAATGTTATACAAACGAATCAAAAGGTGATTTGGAAGTCAGAGATAAAATAATAAATTACTGCAATGTTTTTGCGGAACTTTACGAAATTGTTCCGTTGGACAAGGTTTTTGAAATATACGACAAGCAAAATCATGATATTTCAAAAGACGATTTTATGGAATTGATTAATACTATCAACGGTAAAATGGATTTGTGGGAAATATACAACAATTCGATTGTAAACACTTATGTTTTGGAAGAAGGTTTTTATGATGATTTGTTGAAAACGCAAGGTAACAAACCGTTTTATATTCCGTCAAGAAAAAAGATTATGAAAATGGCTAACCCGGGATATATTGAAGAAACCAACGAATATCTTGCACTTAGACATTACTTGATTAAGAGAATGGGTATGGATGAAGTAAAGGGCGAAAACTTATGCTTTGAAATTGAAATGGAATGTAAAATGAGCAATGAAAACGCTCCTGATATTCTTAGCTTGTTTGACAAGTATAATGTTGAATTAAATGATAATAATGCAAAAAAAGTAATCGGTTTGGTACAAGCTGTTAATTTAAACACAAGAAAAGCGGTAAACAGAGGTTACACCGATTTGCAAATCGAAGAAATGAATAACAGATATATGGTTCAGAACGATTTTTTCCCGTTCTTTATGTAAAAAACAAAAGCTCCCGAACTTATATGTTCGGGAGCTTTTTTATTCTTCTATCGGCAGAGCCACTTGTGTTATGAAAAGTTTTTTATCCTTATGTTGCGGGGGACCTTCAAGGTATGTATGACGACACATTCCCAAAGGTGTGAGATTATGCTCTTTGGCATACGACAAAAGTTTTTCGCGAACTTTCGGGAGTTCCTCATATGCACCGTGATGATAAATGCAAATTGCACGCATTGGGGTCAGTACGACGATATGTTCGCCGCTGCTTTCAGACGGTACGGCAACACAGTAAGAAATTTCGTTGGGTGCGGACAATGGGTATTCTAAAAAGTACATTCTCTTTGTCATATCGGTACCGTATTCACGCATGGCAAGTATTGCGGTATCACGCAGAATATTTGTTTTATCGAGAATACTTTCCGTAGTAAAAGTGCGTCGATAAATCGTTTGCTTGTCAATGTGGATTTCCTTGATTTGTGTGAGATTGGTGTTTGCTCTTTCATACAACTTTTCAATATTCAAATTTATTTCGTCACGCATAGCTTCAAGGCGGCGGATAAGCGGTAATAAATCGGTTTTACCGTCTAAATAGTCGTGAATTTCATCAAGCGACAGACCGAGCTTTTGAAAAATACGTACTGTACGAATTTTAGTGAACGTATCTACGGTATAATAACGATTTCCGTTTTTACCGTCTTTAAAGTCCGGAGTAATCAATCCTTTTGCTTCGTAATTCAATATGATTTTTCTTGTAATTCCGATTGATTTTGCCATTTCACCGATTGTAAACATATTTTTTTCAACATTCATATCATCACCCCAAAACATATATTAATACAAAAAACGGAAAAATGCAAGACATAGAAAAATGTTGTTTAAAATTCGTGTATAGTGGTATATATTATATATGAGTAAATTTACGGAGGTAATATAAATGGCAAACAAATATTCGGGAACAAAAACAGAGGAAAATTTAAGAACTGCCTTTTCGGGTGAGTCGCAAGCGCGTAACAAATACACATATTTTGCGTCGAAGGCAAAGAAAGACGGCTTTGAACAAATAGCGGATTTGTTTTTGAAAACAGCCGACAATGAAAAGGAACACGCAAAAATGTGGTTTAAAGAATTAAACGGAATCGGAACAACGGCAGAAAATCTTGTTTCGGCGGCAGAGGGCGAAAATTTTGAATGGACAGATATGTATGCTGATTTCGCAAAAACTGCCGAAGAAGAAGGCTTTACCGAATTGGCTGAAAAGTTCCGTATGGTAGCCGCAATAGAAAAAACTCATGAAGAACGTTACCGTGCATTGCTTCACAATGTTGAAACAAAAGAGGTTTTTGAAAAGAGTGAAGTCAAGGTTTGGGAGTGCCGTAACTGCGGTCATATCGTTGTAGGCGTAAAAGCTCCGCAGGTCTGTCCTGTGTGCAATCACCCGCAAGCATATTTTGAAATTCACGCAGAAAATTATTAAAAATTTAAGCATATCATTTTTGAAAATGATATGCTTTTTTATTTGAAAATATTAATCGAAAAGTCTTGATTAAATGAATAATTAATGATAAAATGTATGTAATGGCGGTTGAAATTTGTATGAATTGAATTTGCAATTTTACAGACGCTATTATTAAAGTTGGTTTTTTATTTGAGAAAGGCTATGGAGTTGAAAATGAAAAAAATTACGGCTCTTTTAACGGCATTGATGATGTGCATGACATTCGGTGCGAATTTTGTATACGCGGCGGACAGTAATTCGGCACGCAATGCTGTTTTGCAAATACGTAAGGAGATAGACAGTCACAAGTCGAACATTCAATCGAAAAACGGTGAACTGTTTAAACTTACACCCGAAGAAATCGCCGAAGCGGATTTTAAGAATTATGATACGTCATCAGTACTGTTGGGAACTGACTTGTATGAATTTTCTGCCGGCAGTGTTTCAAACGACATAAAAGGCAAAGACGGAACAATAAACACGCTTGCTCCGAATGAATACAAAGTTCACAGTACGATTAAATACGGAAAATATCCGTCAATATTCAATTCGGACACGGTGATAAAAACTTCCGGCGGAAAACGGGCAACATTTGTTGCGGATTATTCGGACGATGTGCCGTCATATCAGATTGTGAAGAATGTTGAGAATTTATATGTCGAAAATATAGATTTTGAAAATTTTCCTATGATAAAGTTTGAAAATTGCGATAATATTATTTTCAACAACTGTTCTTTTATTGATTTTGAAAACAACGGAATTGTGTTCAGAGATTGCAGTAATATCGCGATTTTGAACAGTAAGTTCACAAATTGCGGCAATCAGATTTCAGACAGTTCAAACAGCGGTTACAGTATAAGAATAGTCGGTGATACACAAAGCCCGGCTGAAAATGTGCTTATTGAAAATTGTACTTTCGAGAACAGCTGCGGTAAGACGATAAGTTTTGTCGGCGGTGTTGACGATTATGTTATAAGAAATAACACGATTAACAACAGTGTCTGGGGGGCGATTGATTATTGGACTCCGACTGTTTCGGGCAAATATGCAGACGTTATTGAAAATAATGTGTGCAAAAATATCGGTTTCGGCAAACCGTCCGTAAATGATACTAATGCACTTACAAGCGGTGTCGGTTGTGCGGCGATATTCGCGGGTATGGGAACATCACTCCCTAATACGATTGTGAAAAATAACGTTGTACAAAATTGCGTTGAAACGGGTATCGAAGGTCCGTATGAATTGGTTTATCACAATACAGTAAAAAATACAGGCGAAAATTCCGTTGCACGTTATACCGGCTCAACAGAGGCGATATATATTAAGCCGACGACTGAATTTGAACAGAAATATATAGGAAATACTATCGAAACAAGAGGTTTGAGATGCTTTTCTTCTTACTCGAACAGAGATGATGAGTACAAGGGAATATACATTTTGAACAATTCTATGAATTTGAAAAATACAGATGCAAGTATCGCTTGCAATTACACTCGTTCGGACATTGAAATCAACTGTAAAAAAATAAAGAAGATTGTTATTGAAAATAATACGGGAATGATGAAAGACAAAAAGAGTGTAAACATCTATACCGACAAGGGTTATGTTATGGATTATTTCAGTATTCATAATCCTTGTATGATAGGCTCAGTGCCTGAAAAGGCGAGATATTGCTTTAATATCAATAATAATTAAACAGAATGCAGTTAAAATCGTTGCAGATTTGTCTGCAGACTCAATTAAGCTAATCATTGGGGAACATATAAACAATGCGTATGCTTTGTTTATGGGTTCCTTTTTTGGTGCAAATATATAAAAATTATAGGTATATTTAATAGATAATTACTAAAAAGTAAAATATATGTTGAAATTGCACGAATAAAGTGATATGATAAAAGTATAATTTGTACAAAAGGAATGATTGCTATGGAATATATTGGACATACATCAGAGGACGGACGGAAACAGCTGCTTTTGGACCACTTGAACGGAACGTCGAAGTTATGTCGTGAAAATGCGAATGAATTTTGGGCGGATATAGCCGAATTTGTGGGGCAAATACACGATATAGGCAAGTATACATCGGGGTTTCAAAAACGCATAAACGGTGCGGAAAATATCCGAGTGGAACACGCAATATGCGGTGCAAAAGAAGTTGCGAAAGCACCGCCGAAATCATATGTGCCTATGATTGAGTATTGCGTTGCGGGACATCATTCGGGTTTGCCTGACGGCGGAACGAAAGTTGACAGTGAAGAAGATTCGACATTGCACGGCAGAATGAAACGAAAAACCGGCGATTATTCTGCGTATGAAAATGAAGTTAAACTTGAATATCCCAAAGATAATTTGCGAGAACTTTTTGATGTCAGTAATCAGAGAGAAATTATTGAAAGGTATTCTTTTTTTACAAGATATTTGTTTTCATGCCTTACGGACGCGGATTTTATAGATACGGAGCGGTTTGTAACTCCCAACACAGACAGAGGTATAGACGGAGATTTTCAAAAAGCATACGAAAAAGTATGTGAAAAACTTAATTCTTTTAAAATAGAAACCAAACTTCAAGAATCAAGAAGTATTATACAAGAACAGGTTTATAAAAGCGTTGAATCGAATGCGAATGTGTATACATTGAATATGCCGACAGGCAGCGGAAAAACTCTTTGCAGTATAAGAGCGGCTTTGAAAACTGCGATAGAGAATGAGAAAAAACGTATTATATATGTAATTCCGTATGTCAGTATAATTGAACAGACAGCAAAGGTATTCGAGGATATTTTCGGTGATGTACTTCCTGTGTTGCAGCACCATTCAAATTATGATTTTGATGATGATAAAAATGAAGATGAGAACGAAATAACTTCGGAAAAATTAAAACGTTCCTGTGAAAATTGGGACGCAAAACTTATAGTAACAACGAATATTCAATTTTTTGAATCACTGTATCATTATAAAGGCAGACGACTTAGGAAACTTCATAATCTGGCGGACAGTGTTATCATATTTGACGAAATACATATGCTGCCGATTGACTATATTCAGCCTTGTTTAAGGGCTATAGGGTATGTGACGAAGTATCTTAACAGTACGGCAATTTTGATGTCGGCGACAATGCCGAATTATGATAAATTTATGGAGAGGTATATGTCAGGTGTCAAAATAGAAAATGCGGTTAAGGATACGTCGTTGTTTAACGTATTTGATAAGTGCAGATATGAGTATATCGGAAAGTGTGAACTTGCTTCACTGGCAGAAAAGGCACAGGAATATGACAATGCACTTATAATTGTGAACAAAAGGAAAACGGCAAGGGAATTATATGATATTTGCAGCGGTAACAAGTATCATTTGTCAACATATATGACGCCTTTGCACCGTTCGGAGATTATTGCAAAAATAAAGGAAGATATAAAGAACGGAATTAATACGACCGTGATTTCAACATCACTGATTGAGGCGGGTGTTGACCTTGATTTTAAGGCGGTATTCAGAGAAATTGCGGGAATTGATAACATATTGCAGTCCGGCGGTAGATGTAACCGTGAGGGTAAGATGGATATGGGCGATGTGTTTGTTTTTGAAACAGACGGCGGAAAAGGTGAAATTCAGCTTAAATCAAATATAACACGAAATTTATTTGAGGAATTTGACAATATTTCAACCGACAAATGTATTGAAGAATATTACAGTCGCTTATTTGCGTTTAATGACGGCAATATAGACAAAAGTACTATAACTTCGCTTATGGGTGAAAATTTGAAATTTGATGAAATACCGTTCAGAACGTATGCCGAGAATTTTAAGTTTATCAAAAATCAAGTTATAGGAATAGTAATTCCGCGTGATGAAAATAAAGATTTGATTGAACAGCTCAGATACGGAAAACTGTCCGTAAAACGAAAATTACAGCAGTACAGCGCGTCCGTACATATTTGGGAGCTTGAAGAAATGATTAAAGAGGGGATTATAGAACAGCTTGATTGTGGTGTTTGCATACTTGCAAATACAGATTATTATAAGTCGGACGTGGGTTTGACGTTGGAAAATGATGTAGATTATTTTGTATGAGGAGGTTAAAATGAGTTACGGATTTAAAATTATGGTTAAAGGCGATTATGCCGCGTTTAACCGCCCTGAAATGAAAGTTGAACGTGTGAGTTATGATGTTCCGACACCGGGAGCTCTTGAGGGACTGATAAAGTCGGTGTATTGGAAACCGGCAATTCGGTATGTAATTGATAAGATTATCGTTTTTAATCCGATAACATTTATCAATGTTCGCCGTAATGAGGTTAAGGAAAAAATAAAATTGCAGTCGGTACAAAAAAGTATGAAAAACGGTACAGGTGATGCAACGATTTATACTAAGGATATGATAAATCAACGCGGAAGTATGATTTTGAAAGATGTATGTTACGGCGTGGAATTTCACTTTGAACTTACAGGTATACAGAGTGACCATGATGACGAGTCGGAGGAAAAGCATTATAATATTCTTCTAAGACGTTTAAGAAACGGTCAACAATTCAGACAACCTGTGCTTGGGTGTCGTGAATTTCCCGTAAAGAGTATTGAGCTTGTGGAGGAATTTCCGCTTGAAAATGTTTCGGATACGTTAAAAGGTGATACGGATTTAGGATTTATGCTGTATCATATGAAGTTTGAGGACGGCGGACATCCGAAAGATAATGATTGGGAGAAACGTAATTTTTCGGACAAGGCAGACGCACTTTTTTACAGACCGCATATGATTGACGGTGTTATAGATGTAGCAAAATATAGGGAGATGATGAAATGCTGATAAAGGCTTTGAATGAATATTACGATATTCTTGCGAGAAATGACAAGGTTTGCAAAGACGGTTTTTCAAGACAGAATATAACGCATATGATTATGCTGAGAAAAGACGGTACAGTAAGCGATATTATAAACGTGGAGCAGGAAAGTGAACCCGACAGTAAGGGTAAAACCAAACTTCAGCCTATATCGGTGGTTTTGCCGGAGAGAACGCAGAAACCCGGTATAGACGGAAATATTGTCGAACACAGACCGTTATATATTTTCGGACTTAATTACGACAATAAGAGCGGTACATATTCAACTGAGGACAGTACGGATAAGGCGAAGAAATCGCATAAAGCATTTGTGGACAAAAACCTTGAATTTACAGAGGGTATGACATCGGATATAGTTACGGCATACAGAAACTTTCTGCAAAAGTGGAATCCGCAGGACGAAACCGAAAATGAGTTGCTTGTAAATCTCGGCAAGGCATACTCGACGGCGAATTTTATTTTCGGTCTTGACGGACACCCTGAAATAAAATTGCACGATACTGACGGCGAAATTGCTCAAAAGATAACGGAACTGAAAAAATCAGCCAGACCGGTGCAGGGTAATGACATATGTGCCGTTACGGGAGAAAAAGGCGAAATATCGGTAACGCACGATAAAATCAAGGGTGTAAGAAATGCAAATGCAACAGGTGCGTTAATGGTTTGCGTAAATAATACGGCAGAGTGTTCATACGGCAAAGAACAGGCGTACAACAGTTCCATAACGCAAACTACTATGAAACACTACACAGAGGCATTAAACACTTTAATCGCAGATAAAAATCACAGAATATATCTTGATGATATGACAGTTGTATTTTGGGCGATGTCAGATGACGATTCAAAAGAAACGGATTTGTTTGCTTCAATGCTTGGCTTTGACGATAAGATTGACGCAGATGAAATGAACGGTATTTTGCTTAAATCGCTTAATGACGTAAATCAAGGCAAAAGTCCCGATTTGACAGAACTCGATATTGATAAAAATGTTGAGTTTTATATTGTGGGAATTGCTCCGAATGTTTCGCGTCTTGCACAAAAATTTATATACCGTGATAAATTCGGCAATGTATTTTCACATATAGCAAGACACCAAGCAGATATGATGATTGTTAATTCAAAAGGAAATATACCGATGTGGCGAATATTCCGAGAATTAAAACCGCCTCAAAGCACAAATTACACCACACCGCCGCCGCTTATGGCTTCGGTGTTCGGTGCGATAATAAACGGTACACGTTATCCCGAGTCTTTGCTTGAAAATGCCGTAAGACGAGTGAAAACGGATAAATCGGTAAATTATGTTCGTGCAGGCATTATCAAGGCTTGCATAAACAGAAAAGATAGATATTCAAAAAATAAGGAGGAGATAAAAATGGCACTTGATATTGAAAATAATAATCAAGCGTATCTGTGCGGCAGACTTTTTGCCGTACTTGAAAAAGTTCAATCGGACGCATTGCCTGGATTGAACAGAACAATTAAGGATTCATATTTTGCGTCAGCTTGTGCAAATCCGTCAACGGTATTTCCGAAACTTATAAAGCTTTCGCAATACCACATTGAAAAACTTGAATATAAAGTTAAATATAAGATAGTTACGGGTGAAATTATGGACAAGCTAAACGGCAAATTTCCAAAGACATTACCGCTTAGCGAGCAAGGTAAGTTTATTATAGGCTATTATCAGCAAACACAAGATTTTTATAAGAAAAAAGAAGATAAGGAAATATGAAAGGAAGTAGAGAATTATGGAACCAATTAAAAACAGATACGAATTTACAGTTATTTTTGATGTAGAAAACGGAAATCCCAACGGTGATCCCGATGCAGGCAATATGCCGAGAATTGATCCCGAAACGTCGGCAGGACTTGTTACAGATGTGTGCTTAAAGAGAAAAATCCGCAACTTTGTGGAAATTTTTAAAGAAGATGAGCCGTATTATAATATTCTTGTAAAGCCTGATAAGGCACTTAACACAAAATTTACGGAGGCATATGAGGCAATAGGCGAAAAGACAGGTCAAAAGGGTAAAAATCCTGAGGCGGTAAGAGCGGCAAGAGATTACATATGTCAAAATTATTTTGATGTAAGAACATTCGGTGCGGTTATGAGTACAGGTAACGACCCATGCGGTATTGTCAGAGGTCCTGTTCAGATTAGTTTCGCAAAGAGTGTTGATCCGATATTTACACAGGATATAACAATTACAAGACAGGCAAGAACAACAGAAGATAAGCGTGATACAGGTGAAACGGAAATGGGCAGAAAGAGCATAGTACCGTATGGCTTGTACAGAGCGGACGGATATGTGTCGGCTATGCTTGCACAAAAACTTACCAAGTTTTCGGAAGAAGACCTTGAACTTTTGTGGGATGCCATTATCAATATGTTTGAACACGACAGAAGTGCCGCAAGAGGTAAAATGTGCG
>OLOO01002499.1_pt1 | contig 10074 bp, 10 predicted proteins | sample 1672621 | NCBI WGS metagenome assembly OLOO01 (sample SAMEA3136706, study PRJEB25190) | human gut metagenome | biome: human gut; feature: human-associated habitat; material: faeces | place: Austria | collected 2013 | reverse complement strand
CCTTGCATGCTCTGATGATATGGATGAATTTATCCGTACAGTCATTGCAACCTGCGATTATGTAAGAGCGAAAAAACGTGGAAAGAAAAATATCAATATCAGTTTTGATGAGTGGAATGTATGGTTCCATTCGAATGCAGCTGATGATGACATCACACAGAACCATCCATGGCAGGTAGCACCTCCGATGCTGGAAGACATTTACACATTTGAGGATGCACTGGCAGTTGGTCTGATGCTGATCACATTGTTAAAACATGCAGACAGAGTAAAGATTGCCTGCCTGGCACAGCTGGTTAATGTTATCGCACCGATCATGACAGATCAGGGCGGCGGAGCAGCATGGAAGCAGACGATCTTCTATCCATTCCTTCACGCTTCCAAGTATGGCCGTGGCGTAGCACTGATGCCTCTGGTACAGACAACAAAGCATGATACAGCAAAACATGAAAATGTTACTGACGTAGAAAGCGTTGCAGTGTATAATGAAGAGAAAGAAGAGCTTACAATCTTCGCTGTTAACCGTACACTGGAAGATGATATTGAACTGACAACAGACTTAAGAGGTATGGAAGGATTCCATCTGGTAGAGCATATCGTTATGGAAGAATCTGATCTGAAGCTGGTAAATAGTTCTTACGAAGAAAAAGTAGTACCAAAGACAGTAAATCGTTCAAAGATGGATGGTGGAATCATGACAACTCTTCTTGGAAAAGCATCTTGGAATGTAATCAGATTAAGTAAGTAGAGGCGGTTAAGATATGAAATTTTGGGCAATTGACAGTCCGGTAATGAGAGTGCTTGGACGACTGGGGGATATTATTATACTGAACATGATCTTTGTGGTCGGATGTATTCCGGTAATCACCATCGGAACTTCCTTAAGTGCTCTGTATGCGGTGGCGATGAAGATGGCAAGAGGTGAAGATCCGTCGGTGTGGAAGGAATTCTGGAAAGCCTATAAGAGGAACTTCAGACCGGCAACCATCTGCTGGCTGGTCATGGCTGTCATTGCCATACTGCTGTTTGTGGATTTCCGGATCATCGGAGTTCTGAAAAGAGGCAGCGAAAGTATGTACAGTATTATGCGTATTGTACTTGCAGTGATCCTTGGAATGTGGATGCTGATGTTCCAGTATCTGTTTCCATATATTGCAAGATTTGAAAATGGAATCTTTGCAACACTGCGCAATGCACTGCTTCTCGCGGCAGCGCATATTCCATCTACGATCGTGATCGTAGGCTTAAGTGTCGGATCGCTCATCTTAACATTGTTCACATCCAGATCCTTTGTGATCGCAAGTATTATATGGGTGTTCTTTGGATTTGCGGTACTGGCATATGTACAGGCGTTTCTCCTGTGCAGGATTTTTGAAAAATATGAAAAGTAAATTGTATTAGTAGTGTTCCAATAAGATCCTCGGAAAGAGGACGGAAAATGGGCAATATTATATACATGCGGCTATAATTACTTTGTTCAAAGCCGTTGTTTGTATATAATATTGCCTGTTTTTGTAGATGTCAAAGTATGCAGGATAAGTTGTCGTCTGCAGGAACTGTCAAAGGCAGTTCCTTACGAATCTTCCGGCAGAGATGTCCGGTTCTGTGGTGTTATACGGCTGCTAATTCGTCAATAATCTGCTGCAGGTTTTTTTCTACAGAATCGGTAACATTGGTTGCGTATTTATCGATACCGGGAGCAGCATTTGCCATGGCATAGCTTGTACCGGCGGTCTGTAGCATTTCGACATCGTTATACTGATCTCCGAATACGACGCAGTCTTTTGCTGCAATATGTAAATGATCGATCAGATCTTTTAATGCACTTCCCTTGTTGGCGGTCGGGCAGATGAAGTCTACCCAGAGATTGCCGGAAGTAACAACCTTGATGTCGGATGAAAACATTTCTTTTAGATGTTTTTCACACGCATCGGTTCCGCTGTAATCGCAGACTGCAATCTTAAGGATCGGTTCCGGAATCTCCGTTTTGGGGTCATCGATGAATTTCATATTATTCTGGATGACATTTACCATGTGATTATAGAATTCCTGATTTTTCGAGGTGCTGTAGCAGACACGTTCGCCGGAGATAATACAGTTGTATTGTGGATATTTGGCAACTTCATCCAGGATACGGTAAGCAAGGTCCAGCTCAATAATTCCTTTGGAAATAGTCTCTTCGTTGTATATGCAGAGAGAGCCGTTTTCGGCGATGTATGCAATATCGTCCTGAACCGGAGTGAACAGTCTGCGAAGGTTCAGGTACTGACGTCCGCTGGCAGCTGCAAACATGATCCCGTGTTCTTTCAGTGTACGGATCTGGTCGAAAACAATTGGATTTACATCATGTGCGCCGTTTTGAAGTAGTGTGCCATCAAGATCGCTGGCGATTAATTTAACCATAAAAAACTCCTTATATAAAACATTTCTGAAAACATTGATATTTATTTCGCTACTAATTATAATATAAATGAGTAAAATATGAAAGATAAAGGTAGGAACAGGGATATGAAGATTGGAATTGCAAATGATCATTCTGCAGTAGACATGAAAAATGAGATTGTAGAATATCTGGAAAGTCTGGGACATGAAGTTGTGAACTATGGAACAGATTCTTATGAAAGCTGTAATTATCCGGAATTTGGTGAGAAGATCGGGAATGCAGTGGCAAGCGGCGAAGTAGAGCAGGGGATCGCAATCTGCGGAACCGGTGCCGGGATCTCACTGGCAGCGAATAAAGTAAATGGAATCCGTGCAGTAGTGTGCAGTGATCCATATACAGCAAGAATGGCGAAAGAGCACAACGATGCGAACGTGATCGCATTCGGAGCACGTGTGATCGGTATCGAGACTGCGAAATGCATCGTGGATGAGTGGCTGAATGCTAAGTTTGAAGGCGGAAGACATGCCACAAGAGTGGACATGATCATGGACGTGGAAAAGAGAAATCATAATTTATAGAATACATTTTTGAGATATAGATATATTATGGATATGGAGGAAGAGACTGCTGACGGTGGTCTCTTTTTTTAGGACAAAAAACGACACGCAGAGGTTGTGTGATCTGCATGCCGCCTTTTATATCATATTATATTGGAGAAATGAAAAAAATGATAATATCTGTTTTAAAATTACCTTTTATAACTTATTTCTGGTGAGCTGCTTCGTACTCTCTGAAAGCATCTACCTTTGGCTGAGAAGAGCATCCCGGAACGAATTCGTTTGTCAGGAAAGCGTCTGTTAATTCTTCTCTTAATTTGTTACCGATTGTGAAAGCTTCCATACATGCGATGTTGAACTCAGCTATGACACCTGCTGCTAAAAAAGAGATAAATAAAAATCAACAGGAGGTAATGTTAAATGAGCATGGTAGAAAAAGAGACAAAAGTAGTGAATGAGAATAAGATGACGGTGAATATGACAAAAGAAGCATTGTATGACTTTCTTTTATTCCACGCATATTCCAAATTCAGCGGATTTCTGGCAAATATACTGGGACTTGCAGTTGCATTTATGGGAATCTTCTCGTATACAACCGGAAGAGTGAGTAGCATAGGAGCGGTGCTTTATCTGGTGGCAGCGGCAATATTCCTTGGCGGCACACCGTTCCAGCTTAAGATGAGAGCAAAAAAACAGGTTGTTGTAAACAGAGAATATAACGCGCCGGTAGAATATACATTTTCCGAAAAAGGAATCACACTCGAGCAGAATGGAGAAAGTAAGACATACGAGTGGGAACAGATCGAACGTGCGGTAGTTACACCAAAGACAATTGGAATCTATTATGCACCGGAATGTGCGATGATACTTCCAAAAGAAGATTTCGGAGATCAGTTTGTACCGATTTTTACAACAATTGCAACACAGTTAGGACAGAGTAAGGTAAGAATGAGATAACAAATGTTCTCAAAAAGGAGCTGTCTGTATGCTTGACAATTGATATAAAAAGTGTAAACTGATTTATTAAGAGGATAGTTGCGGGGAGGCTGCCATGGAAGAACGTAGAAATGAGATATTAAAAGAACTTGACAGAAAAGGAAGAGTAAAAGTTACAGATCTGAGCAAAGAATTCGGCTGCTCAGAGGTAACGATAAGAAATGACATCAAAGCGATGGATATAGAAGGGTTGTTGAAACGTACCCATGGCGGAGCAGTAAAGGTCGAGACAGAGACGGAACGGAAGTATTCGGCAGAGACGATCTACCGGAATGTTACACAGAAGAAGCAGATTGCAGTTGTAACCAATTCTCTGATTGCGGGAAATGAACTTGCGGGAGTCGGACATGTGGAATTATCGATTGCCACACCACAGATGGAAGTGAAAAAGGCGATCATGAAGGCGGCAGAGAAAGTATATGTACTGGCAGACAGCAGTAAGTTTGGCGGAGGCTATCTGTCTGTAATCTGTCCAACGAATGAAGTGGATAAGATTATTACAGATGATGGAGTATCAAAAGAGGATATCCAGAAGGCAAAAGAACTGGATATACCGTTGGTTATCGCGTAACGGGAGAGGTACGGATGGAAAGACAGCAGAAAGCCTATAAAGGTGTCATAGACTATTTTAAAAAGAAGATCATGGACGGAGAATTGCGTCCGGGAGAAAAATTGCCGCCGGAGAGAGACATTGCAGAACGACTGAATGTGAGTCGTAATTCGGTGCGGGAAGCAATTCGTATCATGGATATGACAGGAGTGATCTCTTCACAGCAGGGATCAGGAAATTACATTACATGTGAGTTCCAGAAGAGCCTTGCGGAGACCATGACAATGATGTTCGCTATGGATCAGATCGATTATAAGCAGATCAGTCAGATTCGTCAGGCACTGGAATGCCTGGCATTTTCGCTTGCCATAGAACATGCATCGGAAGAACAGATAAAAGAAATGGAATCATTGGTAAAAGAGCTGGATAAAAGTACCGATGATGTAAAGAATGCGGCTCTGGATAAGAAGCTTCATTTTATGCTTGCACAAAGTTCGGGGAATATTCTGGTACTGGATTTTCTGGAAGCGTGTTCCGGCGTTATAGATTCGTTTATTCATGATATGCGTGCAGCGATTCTGCGCACGGAAGAACGGAAAAAATTGTTAAATGAATGTCATAAAAAATTGATAGAAGCACTGAAAGAGAAAGATGAAACGAAAGGTCAGGAAGCATTAAAACGCCACTTTATGCTGATCAATGAGATTCTGGAAGAGCGGGAAAATAGAAAAATATAGGGAGCATAAAAGGAAAGAGGCTTTGCCAAGAAGCCATATCTCAGAGAATCCCTTCCGACAGAAAACCTGGAATTGATGAACGGAATTAAGAGGGTGTTTGATCCGAAGAATATTTTGAATCCACACAAAGTTGCACAGTTATAAATTACTGTCAGATAGAAGAACTTTTGACATATAATTTCATATTTTATAGCAGATGGGAGTATATCCTGTCTGCTATTATTTTGCATATCTATAATAGGAAAGGAATGGAACTATGGCGTATTCGATCATGTTGGATGCCGGACACGGCGGTGCAAAAGATCCTGGAGCAGTCTATGAAGGACGTCAGGAAAAAGATGACAACCTGAAACTTGTGCTGGCAATTGGAGAGATACTGTCGGACAGAAGACTGGATGTAGAATATACGCGGACAACAGATGTCTATGAAACACCTTATGAGAAGGCGATGAAAGCAAATAATGCGGGAGTTGATCTTTTTGTTTCTATTCACAGGAATTCGTTTCCTGTAGATAATGAAGTGGAAGGTGTGGAAAGCCTGGTCTATGATCTGTCCGGGTTAAAATATGAAATGGCACAGAATATCAATGAGCAGCTGGAAGGTGTAGGGTTTGTGAATCTGGGGGTGAAAGCAAGACCGAATCTTGTAGTGTTGAAGCGGACACGGATGCCAGCTGTACTTGTAGAGGCTGGATTTATCAATTCAGATACGGATAATGAATTATTTGATTCTAATTTTCAGGATATTGCACAGGCAATTGCAACAGGAGTCCTGGATACATTGGAAAATGCCGGAGTTCTGAAAGAACCGGAAACGCTGGTGGAACAGACGAAGTACCGTATTCAGGTCGGACTGTTCCGGAACCGGAACAATGCAGCGAGGCAGCAGGAAACACTGGAAGACCGTGGATTTCCGGCATATATAGATCAATGGAAACAATATTACCGGGTGATTTCCGGAGAATATGATATGCTGGACGAAGCAGTGGCGGCACAGAGAAGACTTAAGAGAGCCGGATTTGAGACGCTCTTGATACAATAATCATTCAGGTACTCGCTTTGAGCCAACGCCCAGACTAAAATTGTTCAGGTGCTCATTCAGAGCCAGCCTCCCAACTAAAATTATTCAGATACTCGCCCAGAGCCCAACGTCCCAACTAAAAAGCAGTTGTGATGTGTGGCGTATCCGCCAGATAGAATTTTAAAAACAACTTTAAAAATGTAATTATTTTACAGTTGTTTTATAAAATTCTGCCTGGCTCTGAACGAGTACATTTTACAAAGATTTAGCATTTCTCTGTAAACTGATTTAACATGCAGTTCCTATAATGTACATGAAGAAAAGAAAGAGATGGTGCGGACCACATGAAGATGTGAGAGCATCTAAGATATCAGAGGTGCGCAGTAGAAGTATGTCATGCAATTGCATGACGTGCACCTCGCAGCAAGAATGCCGAGGCATTCTTGAAAGTTGTTTCATATGCAGGGAGGAATGAATATGAGATTTTTATGGGAAATGACAGGAAAAATATTTGGAGCGGAAACACAGGACGGAACATTTTTATCAGCAAATGTATTGCTGTGGAGTGTTACAACATTTATAGTTGGAATGTTCTTCTGCACGGCAATCGGAAAAATTGCATTGATTGACTGTATAGCAAATGTAATGTGTGTTGCTGTTTATGCCGGAGTGATCGGCGGAGTGATCGGTGGATTTTTATTCCTGATACACAGACATAACGGGAAACAGTTATAAGAGTTAAAAATTATAGAGGCTTAATAGAAGATATTTTGAATTACATTAAATGCTATAAAGAAAAGGCATGTTCTGAAATGAATTTTTAAGAACTTGCCTTTTCTTTTTAATTATTATGCATCTACAAAAACTGTTCGGAACAGAATTTGTAGATATGTTTACTTATTATTCATCAAAATCCTCATCGGACGCTGTCTTCTCCGGCAGGTATACATGAACCTGTTCAATCCGATTCTTATCCAAAGATTCGACAACTAGACGGATACCGTCTTCCGTTGTAATAGAATCTCCAAGTTCCGGAAGCCGGTCCAGATGCTCGATGATAAATCCACCGAGGGAATCATATTCTTCGGATTCCAGATTCAGTTCCAGACGGTCATTGAAGTCGTCCAGATTGACAGAGCCTTCTACCAGATATTCTTTGTCAGAAATTTTGTGAACAAAATCTTCTTCATTCTCGTCATATTCGTCATGAATTTCACCGACAATTTCTTCCAAGATATCTTCCAGTGTGATCAAACCGGAAGTTTCACCATATTCATCCAGAACAATTGCAATATTAAAGGATGCCTGACGCATCTCCACAAGAAGTTCGGAAATATTCTTATACTCATAAGTAAAATAAGCTTCTCGCATAATATCCCGGATATGGAATTCTTTTGTGTTTCCGTAATCGTAAAGCAACAAGTCCTTCATGTTAATTGTACCGATCACATTGTCGGTCGTATCTTCATAAATCGGCAGCCTTGTGAATTTATCTTCACGGAAAATGTCAATCAGCTCTTCATATGTGCAGTTTACATCTGCAAATGTTACGTGAACGCGGGGAACCATAACATCTTTTGCTTTTGCATCCCCGAGATCTACCACATTGTAAATCATTTCTTTCTCTTCAGATTCGATAACTCCGTCTTCATGGCTGACATTTACAATTGTACGAAGCTCGTTCTCGGTCATGGCGCGTTTGTGGTCGTTCGGATCTACACGTAAGATGAAAAGAACAACGTTGGTCAGACCATTGATAATGAAGATGAACGGTGTCATGATCTTCATAAATATATGGATGATTTGTGCGTATGCCAGAGATACTTTCTCGGCGTGGATAGTAGCCATTGTCTTCGGTGTAATCTCACCGAAAAGCAGAATCGCTACAGTTAAAATTCCGTTAGCGATTGCGACCAAGGAGCCTCCGAGACTGTAAGCCAGGGTTGTGGTCAGTGATGCAGCAGAAAGGTTCACGATGTTATTACCGATTAGTATAGCGGTCAGCATCTTTGAAGAATCATCCGTAATCTTTAATACAATTTTTGCGTTTTTGTTGCCTTCATCGGCAAGGTTGCGGATTCGAATTCGGTTTACTGTTGTAAGTGCAGTCTCCGCAGAAGAAAAGAAAGCAGATAGTGCTAACAGTACAATCAGTACAATAAATAGTATAGTATCATTCGAGTCCAATGATAAATCACTCCTTTTTGATAATTGTGTAATTAAGAGTAATATACAGCATTTACGGAGATTTTGCAAGAAGAAAGGAAGTATCGGAGAACGTAAATGAGACAAGATGCCTAAAGTGTATCGGTAAACATTGAACTTGTGGCTTTTTTATTGTATGATAAGAATATTCTTTGCGGTGCTTAGAATAACTTTCAGTATAGGAGCAGATTTTTATGAATCAGAACTTTTATGATAAATTGAACAATGTGATAGCAAAGGATAGCATTTTGATCGATGAGCCGATGAGCCGTCACACTACATTTCGTGTGGGCGGACCGGCAGATTTTTTCGTGACACCAAAGGCGAAGGAAGAAGTAAGAGATGTGATCCGTATCTGTAAAGAAGCAGGAATGCCGTATTATATTATAGGAAATGGAAGTAATCTTCTTGTGTCTGATGCAGGATACCGCGGTGTGATCGTTCAGATTTATAAGGAAATGAATGAAGTGAAGGTAGAAGGTGATCTTGTAAAGGCACAGGCTGGAGCATTGCTTTCAGGAATCGCGGCTAAAGCGCTGGGGGCAGAGCTTTCAGGTTTTGAATTTGCTTCTGGAATTCCGGGGACAATCGGAGGTGCCTGTGTGATGAATGCAGGAGCCTACGGCGGAGAGATGAAGGATGTACTGGAATTTGTGACAGTGCTTACAGGTGAAGGTAAGATTATAGAACTGGGCCGTAATGAACTGGAGCTTGGATACCGCACTAGTGTGATTGCGAAGAAAGGTTATATTGTGCTTGGGGCGGTGTTGAAGCTTGAGCGCGGAGACGGAGAGAAGATCAAAACTTATATGGATGAGCTGAAGGAGAAGCGTGTGACGAAACAGCCGTTGGAATATCCAAGTGCCGGAAGTACGTTTAAGCGTCCGGAAGGATATTTTGCAGGAAAACTGATTGAGGATGCCGGACTTCGGGGATTTCAGGTCGGAGGAGCACAGGTGTCCGAAAAGCACTGTGGTTTTGTGATCAACCGGGATCATGCGACGGCAGCAGATATTATGGAACTGATGAGACAGGTACAGATCCGTGTGAAGGAGAATTCCGGCGTGGATCTGGAACCGGAAGTGAAGAGATTAGGGGACGAATAAGATGAGACTTGTAATTGTGACTGGAATGTCCGGTGCCGGAAAAAGTACAGCACTTAAGATGCTGGAAGATATGGGATATTTTTGTGTGGATAATCTGCCGGTCCCATTGATTCCGAAATTTGCAGAACTTCTGGCGGTGCCGGGTACGGAGATGAATAAAGCAGCTCTTGGAGTAGATATCCGGAGCGGACAGAGCTTTCAGGAGCTTGCGAATGTACTGAAAGTTCTGGATGAAGGCGGCTGCCAGTATGAGATCCTTTATCTGGAATCCAGCGATGATGTACTTGTAAAGAGATATAAAGAGACGAGACGTTTTCATCCGCTGGCAGGTAGTGACGGACGTGTGGAAGATGGTCTGAAGAGAGAACGAGAACTTCTTGGATTCCTGAAGAAAAAAGCGGATTATCTTGTAGATACCAGTCATATGCTTACAAGAGAACTGAAAGCAGAGCTGAACAAGATATTTGTCCAGAACAAGGAATATAAGAACCTTTACATTACGGTGTTGTCATTTGGCTT
>OLOO01002497.1_pt1 | contig 10080 bp, 6 predicted proteins | sample 1672621 | NCBI WGS metagenome assembly OLOO01 (sample SAMEA3136706, study PRJEB25190) | human gut metagenome | biome: human gut; feature: human-associated habitat; material: faeces | place: Austria | collected 2013 | reverse complement strand
GTGGGGCTGGCTGTTCAAGGGCCCGAATGCGGAGAAGTATTCTCCCGCGTCATCCCCGGCGTGAAACTTCCCCCCCGCAATGGAATCTCCCGCATCACAGCGGAAGGGACGGATCTCATTATCTGCCGCACCGGCTATACCGGGGAAGATGGTTTTGAATTCTTCTGCCCGGCTAAGGAAGGCGTCAAATGGTTTGAAGCCTTTCTTGGAGCAGGAGCCAAACCCTGCGGCCTGGGCGCCCGCGACAGCCTGCGTCTGGAAATGTGCTATCCTCTGAACGGCTCCGACCTCTCTCCGGACAAAACGCCTCTGGAAGCCGGGCTCGGATTCTTCTGCGCGCTGGATACGGACTTCATCGGTTCCGATATTCTCCGGGAACAAAAAGCCAACGGCCTCAGCCGTCGGCTGGCCGCTATTGAATACACCGGCAAGGGAGCTCCTCCCCGCGCCCACTATGCCGTGCACGTCCCCGGCGGAGAAGCCATCGGAGAACTTACCAGCGGCGTGCTCTCTCCTTCGCTGATGAAGGGCATTGCCCTGGCCTACCTGCCTGCCGCCTATGCCAAGGTCGGCACGGAGCTGGAAATTGACGTAAGGGGAAGGAAATTCCCAGCCGTGGTCGTAAAAAAACCCTTTTATAAAAAAGGCTGACACTACGGCGCAAAAATAAACTGACAAACACCTCATTTTACTACACTCTCACTTCAAACAATTACATCTTATGCACGACGTACCAGAAAATCTGCTGTATTCCAAAGATCACGAATGGATTGAAATTGACGGGGACATCGGCACCATCGGCATTTCCGACCATGCCCAGGCCGAACTCTCCGATGTCGTCTTTGTAGACCTTCCCGAAGTAGGCGCCACCGTCGCAGCCGGCGACCCTGTCGCTGTCGTGGAATCTGTCAAAGCCGCCAGCGACGTGTACACCCCCGTTTCAGGAGAAATCCTGGAAGTGAACGAAGAGCTTTCCAATGATCCGTCCCTCATTAACTCCGACCCCTACGGCGCAGGCTGGCTGTACAAAATCCGCCTGGACGTTCCCACGGAAACGGAAGATATGATGAACGCCACGGATTACGAGGAATACTGCTCCTGAACCATTCTTCCCTCCCCCGCCCCGGTGATTCCATCCCGGGGCATTTTGTTTGGCCTGTTCCACGGCCGGACGCTATTACCAGCCAGAGATACCACATGAATACCCACTCAGATTTTGCCAGCCGGCACATCGGCCCCCAGGGGGAAGAACGCCGGGAAATGCTTGACAGCCTCGGCTACCGGACGCTTGACGAACTCATTGCGGACATCGTCCCCGCAGATATCCGCATGAAGGCCCCGCTGGACCTGCCCGCAGCCAAATCGGAAACGGAAGCCCTGGAGGAACTCCGTTCCATTCTGCGGAAAAACAAGCTCCTGAAAACCTTCATCGGCCAGGGCTATTACGGCACCATCACTCCCTCCGTCATCCTCCGCAATGTACTGGAGAACCCCGGCTGGTACACGGCCTACACCCCTTATCAACCGGAAATCGCCCAGGGACGGCTGGAAATGCTCATGAATTTCCAGACCATGGTCTCTTCCCTGACAGGGCTGCCGGTAGCGAACGCCTCCCTGCTGGATGAAGGCACCGCAGCAGCAGAAGCCGTCACCATGTGCCGGAACGCGCGCCCCAAAGCAAACACCTTCTTTGTGGCGGACACCTGCCACCCCCAGACCATCAGCGTCATCCGTACCCGCGCCGCCTTCCAGGGCGTTAACATCATCGTGGGAGATTGCTCCTCCTTTGACCCCGCATTCATCGGTGCGGATCTGGCCGGAGTGCTTGTCCAATATCCGGACACGCTCGGCCGCATCTGCGACTACACGGACTTCTTTGCCCGCGTGCATGCCACGGGCGCGCTCTGCGTCGTAGCGGCGGATCTCATGGCCCTTACCGTCATCCGGGAACCCGGCGCCTTCGGAACCGATATCTGCATCGGCAACACGCAGCGCTTCGGCATCCCAATGGGCTTCGGCGGCCCCCATGCCGCCTACATGTCCTGCACGGACGCGCTCAAACGCCGCATGCCCGGCCGCCTTATCGGCATGTCCATAGATACCCTGGGGCGCCCGGCCTACCGCCTGGCCCTGCAAACGAGGGAACAGCATATTCGCCGCGACAAGGCGACCTCCAACATCTGCACCGCCCAGGTGCTCCTGGCCGTGCTTGCCGCCTTTTACGCCGTATACCACGGCCAGGAAGGCCTCAAACGCATCGGCACGGAAATCCACTTGAAAACCAAAAGCCTGTACAAGGCGCTCACGGAAGCCGGCATCGCCATTAAAAACAAAAACTTCTTTGACACCCTGCTGCTGTCCGTTCCCGGACAAGCGGACGCCATGGTGCAAAAAGCCCTGGAAGCCGGGTACAACATCCGCAGGGTGGATGCCGACTACGCAGCCATCTCTCTGGATGAAACCGCAACCTGTGCGGATATAGCGGCACTGGCCTCCGCCCTTGCAGGTGCGGAAACATCCGCTGCCTGCGATTGCGACGCTCCTGCCTGGGATCCCGTCCACACGCGCCAGACGCCTTTCTGCACGGAAAAGGCTTTCAACTCCTACCATTCCGAAACGGAAATGATGCGCTACATCCGCCGCCTGGAATCCCGGGACCTGGCTCTAAATGAAGCCATGATCCCTCTGGGCTCCTGCACGATGAAGCTGAACGCCGCCTCTGAAATGATTCCCATCACGTGGCCGGAAGCCAACTCCCTGCATCCCTTTGTTCCGGCGGACCAGTCGGAAGGCATCCGGGAAATGCTCTCCGTCCTGTCCGACCGTCTGGCGAAAATCACCGGCTTTGCCGCCGTCTCCCTCCAGCCCAACGCGGGCGCCGCAGGGGAATATGCCGGGCTACTGGCCATCCGCCGCTACCAGAAGCACGCCGGAGAAGGCCACCGCAATGTCTGCCTCATTCCCACCTCCGCCCACGGAACAAATCCCGCCTCCTCCGCCATGGCCGGCCTCAAGGTGGTGCCCGTCAAATGCGACGAAAGAGGCAACATCGACATGGCAGACCTGAAATCCCAGGCGGAAGCCCATAAGGACAATCTCTCCTGCATCATGGTCACGTACCCCTCCACGCACGGGGTATATGAACAGACAATCAAGGAACTCTGCGACATCGTCCATGCCAATGGCGGCCAGGTGTACATGGACGGCGCCAACATGAATGCCCAGGTAGGTCTGACTTGCCCCGGCTGCATTGGCGCGGACGTCTGCCACCTGAACCTGCACAAGACCTTCGCAATGCCTCACGGCGGCGGCGGCCCGGGCGTAGGTCCGATCTGCGTGGCGGAGCACCTCCGCAAGTTCCTCCCCTCGCATTCGATCGTCCCCACCGGCGGCGACGAAGGCATCACGGCCGTGGCATCGGCACCCTGGGGTTCGGCCATGCTCTTCCCGATCACCTACGGTTACATCAAGATGCTGGGCGGCGAAGGTCTGAAAGCGGCTACCGAGATGGCGATCGTGAACGCCAACTACATGTCGTCGGCCCTCAAGTCGGAGTACCGCACCTACTATTCGGGTGAAACGGGCCGCGTGGGTCACGAGATGATTCTCGACCTGACCCACTTCAAGAAAGACTACAACATCGACTGCGGCGACATCGCCCATCGTCTGATGGACTACGGCTTCCACGCCCCGACGCTCTCCTTCCCGGTACACGAAACCCTGATGGTCGAGCCTACGGAGTCGGAGCCGAAGGCCGAAATGGACCGCTTCATCGCCACGCTCATCCAGATCAAGCGCGAATGCGAGGAGGCCGCCGCTTCGGGCGAAGCGGACAACGTAGTGGTGAACGCTCCCCACACGGCTGCCGAAATCTGCGGCGAATGGTCGCATCCCTACACGCGCGAAAAGGCGGTGTTCCCGCTCGACTTCATCCGCGAGTCGAAATTCTTCCCCTACGTATCGAAGATCGACAACGGCTACGGCGACCGCAATCTGGTCTGCCGCTGCACGGAATAAACCGGGGCTCTGCATGAAAAAGGAGGGACGCGGACTGCGCCCCTCCTTTTATTTCATCCCGAAGGATTCGGGCCTAAAAACTCAACCCGGCACGCAGGACGATACCTCCCAGACCGCTCGAAGTGTCGGGAGCGGTCTGCTGCTGCACCTGGAATCCAAAGTCGATGTTCAATGCAAGGACACTTCCCAATCCGAACTTCACACCGACGGCAGGCGCGGTATAAATTCCGCCGTGCTTGTGGATGCCGTAACCGATGTCCACTTTCAGATAGGGGGAAATCCGCCGGTCGAGGAAATAAATCTTCATATCGGCGAAAATCGGGACGAACGAACGGCCTCCGTCGGTGTACTCCCTGAAACTATCGTCCGGCATATCTCCCCGGGCGGAATAGTAGTTCCAGGCCACACCCAGGCCGACGAACAGTCGCGGGCCGATACGCACGCCGTGGACGGTTTCCAGGACGAAACGGTCGTAGGCGTTCGATCCTACTCCGAAAGCGGTCCCCACACCGACCTCTCCCTGATAACGAATCCCCTGCCCGCTCTGCGCGAATACTGCGGGGAAGCACCACAGCGCCATGATCCATGCGAAGAATAATTTTTTCATCGTTTTCGCGTTAATAATACAATGTATAAATCCGTTTATTTCATCCCGATTGCAAAATCCGGGCGAAAATCGTATCTTTGTCACAATTACACTCAAATAATTTTCTGAAAACAATGAAAGTAGAAAAAAACAAAATGGTAGCGGTCGATTACAAACTGACCGTTGACGGCGCAATCGCAGACCAGTCCCAGCCGGGCGCTCCCCTCGAGTTCATCTGCGGAACAGGCATGCTGCTCCCCAAATTCGAGGAGGCGATCCTGGGCAAAGAGCCGGGCGAGAAGGTTGCCTTCACGCTCTCTCCGAAGGACGGTTACGGCGAGGTGATCGCCGAAGCGATCGTCGATCTGCCTAAAAATACATTCATGGTGGACGGCAAACTGGCCGAAGATATCCTCTTCGCAGGTTCGCAGGTGCCGATGAGCGATGCACAGGGCAACCGCATGATCGGTACCATCAAGGAGGTAGGCGAAGAGACCGTGAAAATGGACTTCAACCATCCGATGGCCGGCAAGACCCTCAATTTCGAGGTAGAGGTCATCTCGGTACGCGACGTAACGCCCGAAGACCTGCAATCGGCAGGCGGCTGCAGCTGCGGTTGCGACGGCGGCTGCGGCGATCATGAGGGAGGTTGCAGCGACCACAAGGGAGGCTGCGGCGAGGGCTGCTGCCACTAATCCGACACCGGGAAAGCGTTCCCGTACGCTTTTCTTCAATCCTGCAAGTGGAGAGCCTTCGGTTTTCCACTTGTTTTTATCTTCCCTTCATCCTGTTATCCATGCTCCATTCGATCCGCCAATTCATCGAGGCTCTTCAAGATCCCTATGGGCTGACCCGCACGCTGGGAGAAATCGAAGTGTGCCGTTCTTCGGACGGCGACCCCCTGCGCTGGGTCGGCAACAGCGCGGTGGTTTTCAAAATCCGCTGCGGCAGCCGGTACAAAATGCTCAAATGCTACACACGGCCTATGGAGCACCTCGAAGCGATCTATCAAGAGAAACTCCTGCGGCAAGAGCTTTACGTTTGGCAGGCCGACGGGCAGGGCGAGTGGTGCGACGTGGTCGTGGACGACTGGATCGAAGGAATCACGCTCTACGAATCCGTTATGCGGAGCGCCGACTCCGGCGACAAAGCGCACCTCAGCAACTTGGCCCGACAGTTCGACCGCCTGGCGCTGGAACTTCTCGAAAGCGACTGGGCGCACGGGGACCTGAAACCCGAAAATATTCTGCTGGATGAGAGCGGCACGCTCCGTCCGGTGGATTTCGATGCGATGTTTCTTCCCGTCTTCGCCGGAGAGAAAAGTCCCGAGCTGGGCACGGCAGCCTACCAGCACCCCGGACGCACGGCGGAGGATTTCGACGCGTCGATCGACGACTACTCCATCGCCACGATCTCTACGACCCTGCACGCGCTGGCGCTCGAACCCGGACTGCTCGCCCGCTACAACCGGGGAGAGGGACTGCTGCTCTCGCCCCGGGAAATCGTCCGGCACGGCTGTGCGGCCCACGCAGAATGCCTCGCACTGTTCGAAAAGGCGGGCGACGCCGTCCGCTATCGCATCGCCCGGGTGCTCAAATCCCCGCTGATGCGCCTGCCGAACTTGAAGCCGCTCGTCCGATACGCCGTTTGCGGGCCCGAAACTCCGGCCGACCGGGGCGAACTCTTCGTCCGGGACGGACTGTGGGGTTTCAAAATCGGAGAACGGGAATTGATCCCACCCATATACGACGCCGGTTTCGACTTCTCCGAAGGCTTGGCCGCCGTCCGCACGGGACGCTGCTGGCATTTCATAGACTCCACCGGGGCCGTAGCGATCGACTGTTCGGACTGCAACGCGGTAAAACCGTTCGCAAACGGCCGGGCGATCGTCGTCCGCGACGGACAACGTCTGGCCATCGGCCGCAAGGAACCCCGAACCACCTTGCATATTTGACGGCGAACAACTATCTTCATCCGAAGAACACCCGTTCCGACAGGGTCGTTTCGCGGGAATCCGAAAAATAAATTTTCGATTGCCCGTCGCTTTGACTATCTTTGCAAAAGATAGAAGGCGACTCGGACAAGTTCGGACAACCGACGGTCGAAGCGAGGCAGAGTTCACGAGTGCCCTCTGCCTCGCAAAAAAAGAAACTAAAAGGGATGTTTGGCTTGCCGTCCACCTTTCGTTATCTTTGACATAGTTTTAGATAGGATGCGCCTCGGAAAACCGGGAATAAGTTCCCGTTTTCTCCCGGCTTTCGCTATCTTTGCAGAAGATCGGAGGCGGTTCGGCAATCTTTGCGTGCAAGCCCGCACGATTGCCCTCACCTTTCACGATCTTTGTCTTCAATATTTCGAATCGCAACGACGACATGACGGAATACAGAAAACCGACACCGGCCGAAATCGAGGCGCTCACGGCCGCCGGAAACAGCGCGGAAAATTGGGATGCCATCGAAGTCGCACAAGACTTCACACCGGCCCAACTTTCGGGCTGTCGGCTCGAAGGACGCGTACAGATCGGGCGGGGAGCACGGCTGCGCCGCTGCACCATACGCGACTACCGCATCGGCGAAGAGGCGCTGATCGAAGGAGTTACGGCGCTCGAATGCCGCCGCGAATCCTCGTTCGGCAACGGAGTCCGGGTCGCCGCCATCAACGAGAACGGCGGACGTACCGTACGGATCTACGACCGACTCACCGCCCAGACCGCCTACATCCTGGCCGTCTATCGCTATCGCCCCGAGGCTGTCGAAGCCATCGAACGAATGATCGAACGCTACGCCGCAGAGCGCCGCGACACCCTCGGTACCGTCGGTCCGCACGCACGCATCACCGGCGCCCGTTTCATCCGGGAGGTCAATATCGGGAAAGGAGCGACGATCGACGGAGCATCCCTGTTGGAAAACGGCACGGTCTGCGCCGGAGCTTATGTCGGCATCGACGTCCAGGCCCGCGATTTCATCGCCGCAGAAGGAGCCCGCATCGACGGCGGCACGCTTCTCGAACGCTGCTTCGCCGGCGAATGCTGCACGCTGGACAAACACTTCACGGCCGTCGATTCGCTCTTTTTCGCCAACAGCCACTGCGAAAACGGAGAGGCCGTTTCGATCTTCGCGGGTCCCTACACCGTTTCGCACCACAAATCCTCGCTGCTGATCGCCGGAATGTTCTCGTTCTTCAACGCCGGCAGCGGCGCCAACCAGAGCAACCACCTCTTCAAGAGCGGCGCAGTGCACCAGTCCGTCCACCTGCGGGGCTGCAAATTCGGCAGCGGCACCTACATCATGGCTCCGGCCATCGAAGGACCCTTTACGCTGGTCCTGGGCCGCCATACGCAGCATCACGACACCTCGGCGTTTCCGTTCTCCTACCTGGTGGAACAGGACGGACGTTCGGCGCTGATGCCGGGCGCCAACCTCACCAGCTACGGCACCGTGCGCGACATCGGGAAATGGCCCGAACGCGACCGGCGCACCGTCAAACGCGACCGGATCAACTTCGAGGAGTACAACCCCTACCTGGCCGGAGGAATGATCGATGCGGTCAATACCCTCAACTCGCTGGCGGAAGCGCACCCCGACGCGGAGAGTTATGTCCACAACCACGCCCTGATCCGCTCCACGCAACTGCAAAGGGGCCTGAAGCTCTACAATAAGGCGATCGTCGCCTCGCTCGGCGCGATGCTCCGAAACGGCGAACCGGGTCGTGCGGACGGCACGGGCCGCTGGAACGATGTGGCGGGGCAATATGTTCCCCGCCGGGAGGTGAAACGCATCCTCGACGCCATTGCGAACGGCGGCATCGATTCGCTGGAAGGCATCGACCGGGCATTCGACCGGATAGCCGCCGACTACGACCATTACGCCCGCAGTTGGGCGGAAGGGGTGCTCGCGCAACTGCTCGGACACGCTCCCTCCCCAGAAGAGATCGCAGAAGCCGTGACAGCCGGAGAGCGAACCCGCGAAACGCTCCGTAAATCCGCCGAAGACGACCGGGCCCGCGACTGCTCGCCCGCCATGGCCGTCGGATACGGCGTGGATGCCGATTCGGAGGAGGAGAAAATGCAGGACTACCACACCGTAAGAGGAATCCGATAATGTACACCCAAAGTATCACGCGGAGCCACCGCACAGCCTTCATCCTGGCCATCGACCAATCCGGCTCGATGGCGGAGAAACTCCTGTTCCGGGGACGGCAGACCACCAAGGCCGAAGCCGTCGCCGAAGTCACCAACCGGCTGCTGTTCGAACTCATCGAACGGGCCCGGCGCAGCGACGAGGTGCGCGACTACTACGACATCGCGGTATTGGGCTATTCGGGCGACGGAATCGTATCGCTACTGAACGATCCGGAGCCGCTGGTTCCGGTATCGCGGCTGGCCGCTCTGCCCGTCGATTTCGCAGAAACGGTCGTGGAGCGCCGCATGCCGGACGGCGAAGCCACCTTCCGCAAGATTTCGATGCCGGCCTGGATCGCTCCGAAAGCGGTCGGACAGACACCCATGTACGAAGCGCTGCTGCAAATCCGCGACCTGACACAAGCGTGGTGCACGAATCCGGCCCACAGCGAAAGTTTTCCGCCCATCGTCTTCAACATCACCGACGGGGAAGCCTCGGACTGCGACCAGCGCGAACAGCTCGCGATCTGCGAAAAGATCCGCACCATCGGAACCACCGACGGCAAGGTGCTCCTGATCAACATCCATATCGCCACCACGTCCGACTCACGTTCGCTGCTCTTTCCGACCGAAGAGGAGATTCCCGCCGACAACCGCTACGCAAGACTGCTGCACGACTGTTCGAGTCCGATGCCCGAAGAGCTTTCGGAGGCGATCCGACAGGTGCGGGGCGATCTGGCCAAACCACCCTTCCGAGGAATGAGTTACAACACGTCGATCGCCGAACTCATCGCCATCCTCAACATCGGCTCGATCAGCATCAAAATACAGTAAAAAGATGACCGTTCCCACCCTTTATAACTTCACCGAAGCGCTCCAGGCTCCCGATCTGGCCTTTTCGACGCTCCGCGACTGCCGTCCCCGCCGGACGGCGACGGGAGGAGTAGTCCTGTCGCGCACCAGTCGCTTCGCCGAAGCGGAAATCGAATGGCAGAGCCGGAAATACCTGCTCTGCTTCCCGCTCTCGACAGCCTCGATCTTCGCCGTCGAACAGACAGCGGCCCGGCTTCGGTACCTCCGGACACCATTGCTTACCGAATACACGATCCTGCGCGACGAAATGACCTACACGGACGACACCGGGACGACCCGCACCTGCGATGTGGTGCTGCATCGGCTGCCCGAAGGGCGCCCCCTTTCGGTCTGCGCCGCAGAGTTCGATGCCGAATCCCTGCGGTCGGCGCTCGATAAACTGGAGGCGGGACTGTCCGAGCTGGACTTCAGCCACAACAACCTCAAACCCGGAAACCTCTACGTCACCTCCGACGGACGACTGATTCCCGTCCGGTACCATTTC
>OLOO01002490.1_pt1 | contig 10090 bp, 10 predicted proteins | sample 1672621 | NCBI WGS metagenome assembly OLOO01 (sample SAMEA3136706, study PRJEB25190) | human gut metagenome | biome: human gut; feature: human-associated habitat; material: faeces | place: Austria | collected 2013 | reverse complement strand
AGGTCACAAGTTCAAATCTTGTAACGCCCACCACAAAGTCACGCGCCGTCGGAGTTCTCCGATGGCGCGTTTTTTGTCGCGCGACGGCGGCGTGCCACCAACTCCAGTTCCCAATGGCACACCCTAACCCAAAAGTTGTGCAACAAAACGCCAACCAAACGCCCGGCGGCGGCCACCGCGCACCCCAAGCCCCAACTGCTAATTTTGCGGTGACCACGCTGCTTATCTAGCGGTGACCATCCGGACCATTTCCTTGTGAACATCGACACACGTTTTCGTAGGAGCCGCCTCAGCAGCTGCGCTTGAGGTGGATACCGTCGACAAAGAGGTGGGGTACTCGCCGTTGAGATGGCGGGCGCTCCAGGCCTCAATGGAGTCGAACGCCTTCTTGTCCAGCGTGTCCTCGACTGTCTTCCTGACGTCCCCGCGAAGCGACTCCTCGTTGACTGCTAAGATGTTCTCTGATGGGGCCCGTGCCCCTTTCGTCTGTGACTGATTGTCTGGTCGCCTGAAATCATATGATGAGACACGCGCCGTGCCCTCTTATGCGGCTGCCAATTTGCGAATTGATATTATGTGTCACCCTCCGTTCAGAGGCGAGGATTGGCGCGACAACCAGGGAGGCACTTTAGGTGGCTGACATGTTCAAAGACTACGTCTTCCCGAAATACGATGAGAGGCGCGTCATGAAGCCGCAGATGGAGGGCTTTGGGGACCCGACGCTCAAAAGCTTCTCGCTGCTAGACTCATCAGCTCTGATGAAGCCGGAGCTCAAGGACGGGATGTTCGAAGACGAGTTCATTCGCTCATTCCTCAATGCCGCCAAGGTACTGGCCGCAGAAGGCAGAGCGGCCAGCGACAGGCCTGGCATGTACGTGATGTATTACCACTCCTATGCGATCCCCGTGTTGTTTCTCACGAGGCACTGCATGGAGCTCGCCATCAAACGCGCAATCAGGAAGTGCGGGCGCGAGCCGAAGAGGGACCACAGCCTTTCGGGGCTCTGGAGCTCGCTTCTCTCGGGGTTCCCGAGGCAGAGAGGGCGTGAGGACCGAAGGGCCATCAAGAACATGGGAGCATTCGTCAGGTCCATTGCCGACATCGACGACAACGGCATCAGCCTCCGATACCCGAGGGACAAGACGGGCGAGTTGACGCAGGACAGGCCGCTGTTCGTGAACAACGAGGAGGTCGTCTCGCATCTTGAGAAGTTCGTCAATCAGCTCGAACTGATTGACTTCGATTTGATTGGCAAAGACGATGACTAAAAAGTTTGAGCTTGGCGCCTTGAGTTGTTAAATGGATAGCTGGGCGTGCTGGTTAAATGGCTGCTGGACCCAACCGGAAATCTACCGCCTCCCAATCATTCGTTTTATATAACCCGCTTAAATTAGAGCTCTTGGATGCAATTGACGGTGAAGCGGCGCTCGCTATCGCAACGAGTGATGAGGGCCTTTATAAGGTCTAGCTTATCGAAAGGAGCGAGGTGTGTAATCAATCTGAGCAAGACCAGCTTGATACGTTTAAACGCGCGTATTGGTCATATTACATGGCACTTGAAAATCGATTTCTGGAAACAGAGCGGTTCTGCGCGTTCTCCCCGTTCTCCCCGTGCAATAAGAATGCGTATTCCATTGAATATCTGAGCCTCATCCTATCGACCTGTGGAGAAAAAGATGTTCTCGGCAAGGCGATTGCATCTCATTTCTTTCCTGATATTGATTTGGACAAGGCCTCGATGCCTAAATGGGGATATTACGTTGGAGAAAGCCTAACTAACATTAGCAACGAGATTGTTGAGTTCAAAAGCGGTTACCAGTTCAGGCCATTTGATTGTTGGCATTTGCAGAAGGCAATCAATAAAAATGGGAAAAAGAGTCATTCGCTCTTAAGCCGGAATCGAAGCGTTTAACTTGGTGGGCTGATTACAACAAAATAAAACATCAGCGGACTTCACTCGATGCTCGACGAGGTCTTGCCAATTATGCAAAGGCAAATCAAGGCACGCTCGTCAAGGCTATGGGCGCGCTGATCCTGCTTAACCGGCTCATGATGCGAGAGCTTGACAGAGACGGGTATCAGGAAAGCGAGCATTCAAGGCTGTTCAAAATTTGCGATGCGGTGAACGAAACGTTGACCACCATAGCCTATGACAGTGATGGCTATCCGTGCTATGTAATTAGCGAGGCGCCGAGTGCAAGGATACAGAAGCTGAGTAATGATTAATTGGCCGCGACTGAGGATGAGAGGATGCTGACAAGTAGTTGGATCAAATGTGGTCTGATTGAGAATCCGATTGCATTGGAAATACTGGGTAGACAACTGATTCCCGGTACGGGGGTGCGGGCGAAAAGTCGGACCGAATGCGGTCAATCTTCTCGCCCGCGCTCTCTAATTGCTTTGCTATGCGGATGCTAGAATCTGCTCCACCTGACGCTTTGAGTCGGCAAACAGGTTCCGCTCAATCATTTGCGCGGCATTGATTCTTCCCAGGCAACTGACGATTTTGCTGAGGTCGCCACTGCTAATCTGAGTGAGATCGCTGACCGTGGCTTCCCTTAGGGCGTTTGGTGCCTTCGGCTCTCCGCTTGGCGTAAGCGCGACGCCTGTGATTATCTTTGAGGTGCTCGCATCTAGGTACACTGTCTTCTCGGCCTTGATGCAATGTCCGTACTGCCTTGCGATGTGGCTGATAGAGCGTTCGAGGTTGCTTGGATTTGAAATGCCGCTTCTGGAGGAGAAAGTGAGGTCGTCGACGTATAAGGAGAATTTGCATTTGTAAAGGTCTGCGACGGCCTTGATTTCATCAAACATCTCCCTATAGGCAAGAAATGCGACGATTTGGGCCGAAGGGGAACCGGTCGGAATGATGGTCGAGCCATCCTGGAGCGTGTAGGTTGTCAGGTCGCATAGAGCTTCGGCGATGTCCGGGGAGCACTTCATGGTGTTCTTGAAGAACCGATATACGTGCTCTCTGTCGCAGTGGTCATAAAAGGAGGAGAGGTCTGACTTCACCAGATAACGAGCTCCTTCATGATAACGTGCGTTATCAACATAGCAGACTCCCTTTCTGGCAAAGAAAGCCCACGGAGGCATTTCAATTCTTGACAGCAGATTACCAATCCTGTGCTGGACCCTCTTGAGCGATGGATTGGGGTTGTAAATAGTGCGGAATGTTCCGTCTGCCTTTGGAGTCTGCGAAATTCTGTAGCTAGCGTTTCGCAAAGTCCTCTTCAGCTCCTGGGGATTAGTGCAGAGCACCTCCGCAAGCTTTCTTTTGCTCCTAAGCTTGTAGAAGCGACTTTGGTCAATCGGATGAGTCAACTTGGCTTCCAATCGCATAGCTATTGATTAGCTTTGACATGAGGCCCGTGATGAAGGCCTGAGCAGCGTTGTTGTCGTAGGCCTCTTCATAGTCTTCAGAGAAACGGAGTAGGGTGGACAAGCGCAGGCCAAATAGATCGGCGCATTTTTGAAGCAGATCGATTGAGGCCTTCTTCTTCCCGTTCTCAATCTCGGAGAGATAGCTCTTTGAGATTCCCAGGCACTCGCTTAGCTCCTGAGCGGAATACCCGTATATCCCTCGCAACCGCTTCAATGTCTCGCCGAGCATGTCTACTCCCTCTATTTGCAACCCCGTTAGGGGTCAGATGTCAAAGACTGAGCGGACTGTCTGGAGCTCTAGGAAGTCAGCAGCTGCTTGAACTTCAGAAGAACGTCAAGCAGGGGACCAAGGCATCCAATCAGGAGGCCGAGGCGTTCGAGCGCTTTCATGGACACCCTAAAGAACAGGGGCGCCTTCTTCTCGACTCGAACTCTGACTCCCGAGCGAACTCGGCGGTCTCCAGAACGAGATGAATTCTGCATGGAATGCACCTCCCTTCTCGCTGCGGCTGCAGCGTCCCAAAGAAAGGAGGAGGTACTTCCGGAGATGTCCGCTCAGCTTCGTGCGCCCGCGGTCCCAACGCGGGCGCCGGGGTCGGGGGCGGAGCAAAGGTAGGGCGCCGAAGCGCCCCGCGGCAGATTGTCGGTCTGCCCAGAGCTGGGAAAGGACCTTTCACGGGTGCCTTGCTCCACCCGTGAATCATCTCATTGGAAACTATAGCACACCGATTCGCTAACTGCGAAATTAATTCGCAAAACTACAAAGTGGAGTGCCTAGTCTGATGTCAGGAGCTTTTGGCTACCGTAGGTAAACGCTCCTAAGTACCTTGACGACTTGCTGTGCGCTGACGCCTTTAATCTTGAGTGCTTTGGGGTCAACGGGGTCTGACTCGTAGGCCTCCATGAAGCGTCTCATGTCGGCGCAGACTCCCTCGCTCATGACGGGACGCTCGTCGCCCATGAGCAGGGTGGCAAGGCGGCAGACGTCGTGGCGGTGCTTCTTGATGCTCTTCTCGTCGACGCTCTGACCGTCGGCCCGCCTAGCCGAAAGGTCGAGCCATGCCTTGGCCTTGAACGGAATCAGCCCCTCGACAGACAGGACGGCAATGCCAGCGGAAGATGTTCTGTTGTTGATGAGCAGCCGATAGTACTCCTCGTCCAGCAAGATTGCCGACAGGCTGGAGACCTCGTCGTCAATGTGTATTGGCATAAGGCCCGACTTGACGTCGCTCAGGTCGACGTTGGTGCGCGCGAACAGCTCAATCATGGCGGGAAAGGCCGGGTTCTTGGGCTTTGAGAACCTGTAGAATTGCGGTTCTCCGCTGCTTTTCTGCTTGTTCTCGTACCCGCCCTCCCGGACGAAGCTCCAGAAGTCTCGTCCAAACTCAGCGGTCAGCGCCTCCACCAATAGGACCAGGTCGAGGTCCTTTGTCGCCCTGAAACTCTGCCCGATTTCGTCGAACAGCAGATTGCACGCCCCGCCACCAATGAGAACGTACTCGTCCTTGTGACCTGCGAAGAAGTCTTTGAACCTATCGATTCCCTGTATCCTTGCCTCCAAGCGCTCGCTCGATTACGTCCTCGATCTGGCCCATCACTCGCGGGTCGTCCCGTTCATCGTCGGTGAGGGAGAGAATAGCTGAGAGAGGGTCGATAACGTGCCCTGATCTTGGTATGGGGTCGTAGCGTAGCACCTGCACTACGCAAACGGGGTCATCAAGCGCGTCGACGCTGGTATAGCGCGTGTTGGAAGCCAGCCTCAAGTCGCGCTCTTGTCTCTTGGTGGCGGCGAAGGTCGTCCAGGGGTTGTCCTGCAGCATCGAGAGCTCGCACAGTGCCGAGATTCCACCCAAGGGAAGGTCCGCGTTGGGCATGCGCTCCAGGTGGTACTCCATCGCGACTGGGCTTGACATATGGGACTCGAGGCGACGCCATAATGCCAGCTTATCCGTGCCAGGGCGCAGAACCCGCCGGCGCCCCTCTGTTGCGACGAGCGATGAATCGACAGCTGCAAGTTCATCGAAGGCGCGCGAGGCACTCATTTTTGCCGTGCCGAGCTTCTCTGCCGCCTGTGTGACGCAGACGCCGTCAAGGTTGCCATAGATTGCCATGAGCGCGAGGCGCTGAGCCTGGGGCGAGAACGTCTCGACACTCGCTTGCGGACGGTCGTGTGCGCGGCCTTTCCCGTCGGCCAGCGCGATTCCAAGGAACGGAAGGTATACCTGCTTGCTTGGGACGACGAAGGGGAGGCCAGCCTCGATCATTCGCCCGGCTCTGTAGCTGGTTGCGTCTTCCAGGGCGAAGGCCACGGGCATTTCCAAGGCCTTCTCCAGCGCGTTGCGGTGCTTTGCCATGGTTTTCACCGCTGGATTCTCGAGGGAACGTGCCACTATGAACGGCACGCCAAAGGCGGTCCACCGCTCTAGGGAGTATAGCCCCTTCAGGTAGAGGGAAAGTTTCGAGGCGTCGATTGGCATGGAATCGACCCTTGTGTGTAGCATCTTTTCGACATATTCCCGCATGTCTTGCCTTTCTGTAACTAAATTATTTTCAATATAACACTCATATAGTTACATTGAAAATTATCAAGTTACTACTGTGGCGTTGGTTGCGGGGTCAGACCTCGGTATCCCTAGGGGATGGCTGTGCTGCCGATAGTCCGCGAGATCCCGGTTTTCGTCTTCGGCGCAACGAACCGTTGTCTGCCGTTTGGGCAATCTGCCTGATGCGCTTCTGTAACTGCTCAGATGCCAGGGGCGGCCGCAATCCAGTGCGGGTTGCGGGCCTGTACTGGATTGCGATTGCGAGAAGTGCCTGGGGTTTCTCGCCTGGTGGGTCATCCAGTGCTGGGCGATTTTTGCCTTTGGACCTGCACTCATGAGTGCAGGGAAATCCAGTGCGGATTCCGCATGTCCCGTCCGACCGTATCGGGCCGATGCCTAAGCGGGGCGGTTCAGGACGATGGCTGGGGGACGCGACGCTATTCAACGGACGTTGTAGGAGCGGTGGCTAGCGGGGGACGAGCGGATTCAGCATTTGGCAACGACGCTCTGCCTGCATCAGAAGCTTGTTCCAGAGACGATGAAGCGGCGCCATGGCAAGGAGCTCGGCAGGTTGATCGTCCGGCCGCTCGCAATTACGACTGGTATTCTGCACTGCGCAAAACGCTTCGCCGTTTTAAGGGGGCTTTCGAAGGGGGAGCCCCCTATTATTTGAGATGAGTGGTCGAGTTAATGGGTTTCCTAACAGCGTTTCTGGTGTGGCTTCGCTACGTTTGCGTTTTGTTGCGACTTGGCAAGTAGCGGGGGCGTTTGGGCTTCTTGCCAACTGGGCAAACGTTGGCGATATTAGGCTGGTGCCTGGGACTCTCAAAACAAGAGCCAAACATAGGCGAGTTTTGTCGGGAGCTTGGCGCTGACGGCGGTTTTTGGAGGGGATGCATCGCATGGCGGACGCGTTTGAGCCGCATAACGTCCTGGTCACGGGCGGCTGCGGGTTCATGGGCAGCAACTTCGTGCGCTACGTGGCATGGGAGCACCCCGACGTGCACGTTACGGTGCTGGACAAGCTTACCTACGCCGGAAATCCTGCCAACGTCGCGGGGCTGCCGCCCGAGCGCGTGGAGCTTGTGGTGGGCGACGTCTGCGACGCCGGGCTCCTGGCCAGTCTGGTTCCCGGGCATGACGCCGTCGTGCACTTTGCGGCCGAGACGCACAACGACAACTCCATCGCGGACCCGGCGCCATTCCTGCGCACCAACGTCGACGGCACGTTTTGCCTGCTTGAGGCCGTGCGCAGGTGCGGCGTGCGCTACCACCACGTGAGCACGGACGAGGTCTTTGGCGACCTCGCCCTTGACGACCCGTCCCGCTTCACCGAGGACTCTCCCTACCGGCCGAGCTCCCCGTACAGCTCCAGCAAGGCCGCCTCCGACCTGCTGGTCCGCGCCTGGACGCGCACCTACGGCCTACGCGCAACGATCTCAAACTGTTCCAACAACTATGGTTCCTACCAGCACGTGGAGAAGTTCATCCCGCGGCAGATCACCAACATCATCGATGGACTCCGCCCCAAGCTCTACGGCACCGGGCGCAACGTCCGCGACTGGGTCAACGTCGAGGACCACTCCAGCGCCGTCTGGGCCATCTTGACCCGCGGCCAGGTGGGGGAGACCTACCTCATCGGCGCCGACGGCGAGCGCAGCAACATCGACGTGCTGCGGATGATCATGGAGGCCATGGGGCGCGACCCCGATGACTTTGACCACGTGCCTGACCGTCCCGGCCACGACCGCCGTTATGCCATCGACTCCTCCAAGCTCCGCCGCGAGCTCGGCTGGCGTCCCGCCCACGCGGACTTTGCCGAGGGCCTGTGCCAGACCATCGACTGGTACGTGGCCAACGAGCCCTGGTGGCGCCCCGCCAAGGAGGCGACCGAGGCACGCTATGGGCGGCAGGGTCGGTAGGGGAACCTCCTAGCAGCTTGTCTCAATCCAGGTAAGGCTCATATCTTGATAACAGAACATATGTACTATACTATTTGAGACGGAGCGTGATGGGAGGCAATGATGGCAGACGAAATCGTTCTATTTGAGTCGGGGGATGAGCAGGTCTCTCTGTCGGTTGGTTTTGATGGCTATACGGTCTGGCTAAGCCAAGCTCAGATGGCCGAGCTGTTTAACACAACCAAGCAGAACGTAAGCCTCCACGTGAACAACTGCTTTAAGGAGGGCGAGCTTGAGCGAGACGCAGTTGTCAAGGAATCCTTGACAACTGCGACCGATGGCAAGAGGTACAGGACAAAACTGTACAACCTGGATGTCGTTATCTCGGTAGGATATCGAGTCAAATCCAAGCGGGGCGTTGAGTTCCGACGCTGGGCAACCGATGTGCTGCGCAGGTACATCGTTGACGGGAACGCGGTCAATGAGCGACGGCTGCGCCAATTGGGGCAGGTCGCCAAGGTAATGGCTCGTATCCCAGAGCAGCTCGAGACGCAACAGGTGCTCGATATCGTGCAGAGCTACACAATCGCGCTTGATCTGCTTGATGACTATGACCATCAGCGGATTGTCCTCCCGGAAGGCGGGAGAGCTACCTATAGGCTTACATACGATGAGTGTGCACGGGTCATTAAATCCATGAAGTTCGGGGACGAGAGCACCCTGTTCGGCGTTGAGAAGGATGATTCGTTCAAGGGAAGCATCGGCAACATTTATCAGACCTTCGCGGGCGAAGATATATACCCGTCGCTTGAAGAAAAAGCTGCGAACCTGCTCTACTTTGTCACCAAGAACCACAGCTTCCTAGACGGCAACAAACGAATTGCCGCGACCATGTTCCTCTACTTTCTGGACCGCAATAACGCCCTGTTTGTGGGCGGTCGTAAGATAATGGATGACAGCACAATAGTTGCCGTTACCGTGATGATTGCCGAAAGCGAGCCCGATGAGAAGGACGCCATGGTTGCGCTGGTCATGAACTTCCTGGCTATGGGTCTTGGGGGACACGAGGAGAGGCGTACGCGGGAGGACCCGCTCTGAGGCATCTCCTGGAGCGCCCCTACCGCCCCTTGGCGGCGAGGATGGCGTCGATCAGCGTGGACACGCCGCGGTCGTCGTTGCTGGGCACCAGGTAGTCGGCGTGGGCGTGCATATGCGTCTCGGCGTTGGCCACCACAAAGCTGTGACCCACGGCCGAGAGCATGGGGATGTCGTTGTACGTGTCTCCCACGGCGGCGGCATCCGCAAGGCCAATGCCCAGCTTGCGGCAGAGGTGTGCCACGCCGGAGCCCTTGCTCACGCCCAGGTTCATGAAGTCGATCCACTCGCGCCCGGCGTTGGTGACGTAGAGGCGCTTGCCAAAGCGCGGCTCGTAGGTGCTGGCAAAGCGCGGCTCGGCGTCGTAGTCGGGGAAGAGGATCGTGACCTTGTCCGCCTCGGCGTCCACCTCGTCGAAGCTCTCCACGTAGCGGATGTCCTTGTAGTACTTGTAGATGGCCTCGTGGTGGCGTTGGTCGCGCTTGAGCACGTAGGCCTGCTCGAAGGCACACAGCACTGGCGCGCAGTGCCCGTCGTCGGCGGCAAAGTCCAGCACCTCGTGCCAGAGCTCAGGCCTGATGAGGTCACGGAAGGCAGTGCGCCCCTGGTAGATGACCCAGCCACCGTTGTCCGCGCAGAAGGCGATGCTGTCTTTGTGCGTGGGGAACATCATCTGCAGCGTTGGTGCGGGCCTACCGCTCGCCGGGCAGAAGAGCACGCCCGCCTCGGCAAGCGCGTCGATGCGCTCGTCCATGTGCGGCGGCAGGCTCCCGTCGCCTGCCAGCAGCGTGAGGTCCATGTCAACGGCCAAGAGCTTGATGCCGGCCAGGTCCCTGTCCTCGGTGTAGTCCTTCACAGCGTTCTCCTTCCTGCGGGCGCCTGCGGCCCGTCCTGCGGCCTGGGCCCAGTTCTAGTCGACAAATCCGGCGTCCTCGGTGCGGCCGTTGCAATCGTCCGCGGCGGCCGTGGCCAGCGCGTCGCAGCGCTCGTTCTCGGGGTGGCCCGCGTGGCCCTTCACCCACTGCCAGCTCACGTCATGGGACTCCACGGCCGCCAGCAGGCGCTTCCAGAGGTCCACGTTCTTGACCGGCTGCTTGCTCGCCGTCTTCCAGCCGCGCTTGATCCAGCCGGAGATCCAGTGCTGCTTGAAGGCGTTGACCACGTACT
>OLOO01002486.1_pt1 | contig 10114 bp, 9 predicted proteins | sample 1672621 | NCBI WGS metagenome assembly OLOO01 (sample SAMEA3136706, study PRJEB25190) | human gut metagenome | biome: human gut; feature: human-associated habitat; material: faeces | place: Austria | collected 2013 | reverse complement strand
TATGCCCTGAGTCTGGGCGGCGCGGCGTTCACCTGCAACAGCGCCCAGTGCGCGGGCTGGACGAGCGCCGAGGTGCTGCGCGCGCGGTGGGGCGGCGATTTTGCCGCGTATTATAGCAGGCTGGCCGCGCTGGCGGACGAGGTCTCCGGGGCCGTGCTGTGCTGGGACGGTGCGCCCGCCGCGGCCTGTTACCACAGCAGCAGCGCCGGGCAGACCGAGGCAAGCCAGAACGTGTGGCTGACCGCCGTGCCGTACTTACAGGGTGTCGCGTCGCCGTGGGACGCCGATGCGCCGGGGTTCGAAACGTCCGTCACCTACAGTGCCGAGCAGGTATACGCGATCCTGACCGGGCTTGGCCTGGACACCGACGAGATACCAAACGCCCCCGCCGGGTGGTTCGGCGAGGGCGTGTTGGACAGCGCGGGCTATGTGGCGCAGATGCCCGTCTGCGGGCAGGTGTTTACGGGCACACGTCTGCGCAGTGCGTTCAGTCTGCGGAGCGCGGCGTTCACCGTGGCGTATGACGCCGGGGAGAATGCGTTTGTTTTCACCACCCACGGCTACGGCCACGGCGTCGGCCTGAGTCAGTACGGCGCAAAGGCGATGGCGGAGGACGGCAAAACATGGCGGGAGATTCTGGAGTGGTATTTTCCGGGGTGTGAGGTTATAGAGTGATTTTCCGCCTTCCCCCGAGGGACAGACTCCCCCGGTACGGGGGAGGTGGCGCGTAGCGCCAGAAGGGGAGCAGGTGGCCCCGCAGGGCCGGATGAGGGGGGTGTTTCACTGCCGCCGCTCACGGGTAATACCGGCGTGCTCTGCCCTCATCAGTCAGCGGGCGGGGCCGCTGACAGCTTCCCCCGAGGGGGAAGCCTCTCGCCATTTACGGCAGCTCCGCCGTAAACGTTGTCAATTCCGCATCCGTATCAAAATCATACACCTTCACCGTCAGGCTGTGGCAATTTTCCGGCACGGCAGCAAAGTAGTCATAGCTGGCCTTGGTGCATTGTTCCGGGTGGTCGAAGTCCGCCGGGTCGGCCGTCCATGCGCCGTCCGTCCACCAGCCGCCCTCGCCGCGCTCGTGGCCCAGCTCCGTGCCATCCTCGGTGAACAGCCTCACATTCACCCAATGCTGTTCCGCCGGGAAGCTCAGCAGCACTTTCGTTGCGGCGGGCGTCGCCCTGACGCTTTGCAGTGTAATACCGTCCTGCTCCACCGGCGTGCTCATCGTGCGCACGCCCGCGTCGCTGACTTCCGGGATCGTAAACGTCAGCGTGTAGGTGCCGGGCAGCGGGGTCTGGTCGGCATAGTCATAGTGCCAATAGCTCTTGCCGTCGGTCTCCACGGTGCTCTTATTGCAGGCCATCAGATCGGACAGTGTCAACGTTGCCGTGTGCCCGGCCAAATCATCGTGTGTCAGGAACAGCTCATAATTGATGCCCGTCACAAAGGTGCGGTCATCGCGTTTTTCAAAGGTAACAGCACCGTTCAATTCCGTGCCGTTATCCAGCACCAGCGTGCCGTACTGCCCGCCGCCGTTCTGCAGTGCCTTTTCTACGGCGTCCTCGCGGGGGCCGATGACGTTGAACCGGGCCAAGCTGTCATCCTCGCTCGTCAGCATTAAACTGATGCGCAGCCAGTCGCCGTCGTTGAAGACCTGCCCCAATGTCAGGGTGTAGGGACTGTCGGCGCTCTCGGCAGTGGATTCCACCGTCTCGGCGTATTTGTTCAGCTGCTCACTTTGCAGCGAAACATAGTCGTCTTGTCCGCCGCGGTTCAGCCAGCTGAACAGGCTGCCCACCACGGGCAGCTGCTCGGCCACGGCGGGCGCGGCAAAGTTGATGCTGCCCAGCCCCACGGCCAGACAGGCCGCGGCGGCTGCGGCCACCCGTTCCCACGGGAACCGGCGGTGCCCGGCGGGCTTTTTCTCCGGCAGCCGCCCGCAGGCAGCGTCTAGCACGCGGGTAAACTCGTCGTCGGTCAGCGAGGTCTCCGGCATAGGCTGGTCGTTCAGCGTTTTCAACAAATCCACATCAAAATTTTTGTCACGCATGGCTGTACACTCCCTTCTCGGTCAGTTCACGGCGCAGACGGTCCCGTCCGCGGCTCAAGCGGGTGTTGACGCTCTCCACGCTCATACCCAGCGCGGCGGCGATTTCCTTACCCGATTGCAGCAGATAATATTTGCGCAGAAAAATATCCCGGTCCGGCGGCGACATAGCCGCCACCAGCGCACCGATGAGGTCGGCGGCTTCGGTGGTCGCGCGGTCAAACTCGGCCAGCTCGCCCAGCGTCTCGGCCAGACCGTCGTCCAGTGTCACCGTCTCGCGGCGGCGCAGCGCGTTGTAGCAGTCAATGGCGCGGTTGCGCGCCGCGACGGCCAGCCAGGGGCGCAGCGGTGTGCGAGTGGCCTCCAATTTTGCGGCGCTGCGCCAGAGTGCGACGAACACATCGGCCATGCACTCCTCCCGGTCACAGGGGTTCTGCGGCAGGATACGGCAGAGAATGCCCTTGACGAGCGGCGCATATTCAAGCATCGCCGCCTCCAGGCCCTCCTCCGGGTGTGCCTGCAGCAGACGGGTCAATTCCCGGTCCTTCATGGGTGGTTCCTCCTTTTTTGTCGTTCCAACTATATAGACCGGGACGGGACGGGAAATCTTACAGGTTCGAGGAAAAATGTAGGGGCCGGGCATGCCCGGCCCGCGGCTTTCCCGCAAACGCCTGTCTGCCGTACAGTGGCGGGCCGCACATGTGCGGCCCCTACAGGGCGGCGCAAGGCTCATACAGGCGTTGTAGGGGGCGGCGTCCCCGACGCCCCGCGGGCGGATGCAGGCATCCGCCCCTACAAGGCGCACAAAAAAACAGACGCCGCTTTTGTGCAGCGTCTGTTATGCGGTTGCTTATTGCCCTGCCGGCAGCGTAAACACGAACCGGCACCAGTTGCCTTCCTCGCTCTCGGCGTGGATCTGGCCGCCGGAAAGGTTGACCAAAATCTTGCAGATATGCAGCCCCAGTCCGCTGCCGCGGGTGTTCATGCCGCGGGAGCGGTCCTCCTTGTAGAACCGCTCAAACACAAAGGGTAGCGCCTCGGGGGCAATGCCTGCGCCCGTGTTCTCGATGCGCACCTCCACCATATTGCCGCGGCGCTCGGCGGCAAAGCTGATCGTACCGCCCGCCGGGGTGAACTTGATGGCATTATCTACAATATTATACACGACCTGATGCACAAAATCCGGGTCCGCGCAAATCAGCAGCGGATCGCCGCCCAGACCCTGGATGTCGATCTTGCCGTCCTCGATGCGCTGCTCGTCGGAGAGCACGACGTCGGTGACGGTTTTCCACAGATCGTAGGTCTGCGCGTGGATGGGCACCTCGCCCGCCTCGAGCTTGGTAATATCCAGCATGTTCTGCACCAGCCGCGCCAGGCGGCCCGTCTCCTGCGAGACGATGCCCAGATAATGCTTTGTTTCCTCGGGAGGGATCGTGCCGTCCAGCATGCCGTCGATGAAGCCCTTGATGGTCGTCATGGGCGTGCGCAGCTCGTGGGCGATGTTGCCCATGAACTGCCCGCGGGAATTGTCGATGGTTTGCAGCCGCGCAGCCATGTTATTGAAGGTGGTCGCAAAGTCAGCCAGCTCCACGCAGCCGTCCACCGGCGCACGGGCCGTAAAGTCCCCGCTGCCCAGGCGGCGCGCGGCCTCACTGATGTCCTCGATAGGGCCGGTGATGCGCTTGGCCAGCACCCAGCACAGGATGCTGCACAAAATCAGGATGACCGCCGCCGAGATGCCGAACATCGTCAGCATATCGGTCATGTAGCTGCCCAGCGCAGCCATCGGGCTGGCGGCAAACAGGTAGCCGTCCTGCCCGCCCACCGTGATGCGACGGCCCGCCGTGTAATACTTGGCGCAGTAGACACCGTCCAGCGTGCCGGTCTCAAAAATGTCGTCTCCCTCGTTCAACTCGTCAATGTAGGACGCGGGCACGTCTGCGCCTGTAAAGGCGTCGTCCCCCGTATGCAGCAGGATCTGGCCGTTCTCGTCGGCGATGAACACCAGCGCACCGGAGGCCGTGTTGAACAGCTCAAACCCGCTGTGGGCGCGTTCCAGCACATCCTCCCCCTGCAGGGGCTTTGTGACGATGGAGCCCTCATCGGCGAATCGCTCACTCAGCGCTGTCGCGCCGTTGAGCACATCGGTCAGCGAGCTTTTGCGCTCCCCGATGAAGTACGCCGCCGACAGTGCCGCCTGGATCGCGCACATAACGCTGAGCCCCAGCACGAGCACAGCGGCGATGGTCGCGAAAAATTCGCGGCTGATCGTGTTGCGGCGGCTCATTCCCTGACCTCGAACTTATAGCCGACGCCCCAGACGGTTTTCAGGCTCCACTGCTCGGACGCACCCTCCAGCTTTTCACGCAGGCGCTTGACGTGGACGTCGATCGTGCGGGAGTCGCCGTAATACTCAAAGCCCCAGACCTCGTCCAGCAGCTGGTCGCGGGTGTAGACGCGGTTCGGGTGACCGGCCAGGCAGGCCAGCAGCTCCAGCTCCTTCGGCGGGGCCTCAACGACCTTGCCCTTGACCTTCAATTCATAGCGGTTCATGTCAAGGTGCAGATTGTCAAAGTCGTAAACGCCCTTGTTTTCCTCCTCTTTGGCGGAGGAGCGGCGCAGCACGGCCTTGATGCGGGCCGTGACCTCCTTGGCGTCAAACGGCTTGACGATGTAGTCATCCGCGCCCAGCTCAAGACCCAGCACCTTGTCGTAGGTCTCGCCCTTAGCGGTCAGCATGATGATGGGGGTGTTGTCCTTGGCGCGGAGCTTGCGGCAGACCTCCCAGCCGTCCATGACCGGCATCATAACGTCCAGCAGCACAAGATCCGGGTGCAGCTTGTCGAACTCCGCCAGCGCTGCGCCGCCGTCGTGGACCATCGTCACGTTGTAGCCCTCCTTGACCAGATACAGTCGGAGCAGCTCGCAGATATTTTTATCGTCATCAACGACCAGAATTTTCTCATTTGCCATCTTAGTTTCCTCCTTGCCCGCCTGCGGCGGTATCGATACAAGGGTATTATACCGCATAATTGTGGACAAAAAAAGAACAGATCGTCGGGTTCCTGGGAAATTTTTGCGGTTTTTCTGCGCAGGCGGCGCACCCCGGGGAAGATTATTTCAAAAACGGCTTGAGAGAAAAGAACGCATCTGCTATAATACATTTATATATGCAAATCGGCCTGTGCGCCGATCCCGCATGACAAAAATTCAGCAAAAATTCAAAGGAGAATTTTGAAATATGAAATTAGGTATCGTGGGTCTGCCCAACGTGGGCAAGTCTACCCTGTTCAATGCGCTGACCAGCACCCAGAACGCGCAGGCGGCCAACTACCCCTTCTGCACGATTGAGCCGAACTCCGGCATCGTGCCCGTGCCCGACCCGCGGCTGGACAAGCTGGCCGAGATCTGGCAGACCGACAAGAAAACGCCTGCCATCGTTGAGTTTGTTGACATTGCAGGTCTGGTCAAGGGTGCCAGCCAGGGCGCGGGTCTCGGCAACAAGTTTCTGGGCCACATCCGCGAGTGCGACGCCATCGTCCATGTTGTGCGCTGCTTCGACGATGACAACATCATTCATGTGGTCGAGGACGTCAACAAGCCCGAGAGCGTTGACCCCATCCGCGACATTGATGCCATCGACTTGGAGCTGATCCTGGCCGACCTCGAGGTCGTCAACAACCGCCTGGGCCGCCAGCAGAAGGCTGCCAAGACCGGCAACAAGGCCGCTGCCGCCGAGGCTGCCTGGCTGGCCGACCTGGCCGCCTGGCTTGAGGGCGGCAAGCCCGCGCGCAGCTTTGACTTTGACGAGAGCGACGACGCCGTGAAGGCCGCCCGCAAGGAGCTGGGCCTGCTGTCCGCCAAGCCCGTCATCTACGCCTGCAACGTCGGTGAGGACGACCTGCTGGGCGGGCTGGACGAGAACCCGTACTTCCCGCTCGTCGCCGCCCGCGCCAAGGAGGAAAACGCCCAGGCCATCCCCATCTGCGCCAAGACCGAGGAGGACATTGCCGGTTCCACGCAGGAGGAAAAAATTGCGTTCCTGCAGGAAATGGGCATCGAGTCCACCGGTCTGGACAAGCTCATCAAGGCCAGCTACGAGCTGCTGGGCCTCATCAGCTTCCTGACCGACGGCAAGAAGGAATGCCGCGCCTGGACCATCAGGAAGGGCACCAAGGCCCCGCAGGCTGCCGGCAAGATCCACAGCGACTTTGAGCGCGGCTTCATCCGTGCGCAGGTCATCGCGTACAAAGACCTGGAGGACGCCGACTTCAACTATGCCGCCGTCAAGGCCAAGGGCCTGCAGCGCACCGAGGGCAAGGAGTACGTCGTGAACGACGGTGACGTTATCGAATTTTTGTTCAACGTTTAACGGAGGTTTGACCGTGATTATTGGCATTATGGGCGCTATGCCCGACGAAGTCGACCAGCTGTGCGCACGGCTGGAGAACGTGACCAAAGAGAACTACGCCGGGGTCGAGTACCACTGCGGCACGCTGCAGGGCAAGCAAGTCGTCGTCTGCTGCGCGGGCATGGGCAAGGCCAACGCCGCATCCACCGTGCAGGTGCTGTGCACAAAATACGGCATTGATAAGCTGATTTTCAGCGGCATTGCGGGCAATATGACCAGCAAGATCGGCATCGGCGACGTCTGCGTCGGTGAGACCGTCGTCTACCACGACGCCGAGCTGAGCATGATCGCCCAGAGCGCACCGTTCCAGACCGAGTACCACGGCGATCCCGCGCTGGTGCAGGCCGCGCTCGACGCCTGCACTGCCTGCGGCGTGAAGGCCATCGCGGGCAAGATCGCCACGGGCGACACCTTCGTCGGCGACGCCGAGACGAAAAAGGCGATTGAGGAAAAGTGCCACCCCGACTGCGTCGAAATGGAGGGTGCGGCGGTCAGCCAGATCGCGGGCCGCAACGGCGTGCCCTGCGTCATCCTGCGCGCCATGAGCGACAACGCCGACGAGAGCGGCTATGAGGTGCTCGTTGTCAAGCAGTTCAGCATCACCGAGTACGTCAAGACCGCGACGGAGATCGTGGCAAATATGATCGAAAGCCTGTAACAGGCAAAATAAAAGCGGCCATCTGAGAAACAGGTGGTCGCTTTTTGTTTTGCACAAATACTTTTGGGGCAGCCTGTAGGGGGGCGGTGTCCCCCGACGCCCCGCGGTGCAGCCGATTCCGGGAAATGCGTAGGGCGGCCAGCCCTCTGGCCGCCGCAGAGGGGGCAAGACCCCTGCCTGCAAATCGGCCCATAAAGGGGCATCCCGCGTAAACCTCCGGGCCGGGCATGCCCGGCCCCTACGGCTCTATTGTCTTAAAAATATGCCTTGATCTGGAACTTATCTGCCGGGGCGGTGTCCTCGATTTTCAGATGCTCATGGTTAAAGTCAAACTTTACGCTCTTGCAGTCGTCGGTGTTGCGGGTCAGGCGCAGCAGCTGGTCCACGCGCTTTTGCTCCTCCTTCGTGTAGAACAGGTAGCTCGCGCCCTGCTTGCGGGCGCGGCCCGTACGGCCAATGCGGTGGGTGTAGTGCTCGTTTTCCTCGGGCACGTCGTAGTTGATGACGGCATCCACATCGGAAACATCAATACCGCGCGCTGCCACATCGGTGGCGACCAGCACATCGATCTCCCCGGCCTTGAACCGCGTCATGATGCGGTTGCGCTCGGCCTGGGACAGGTCGCCGTGCAGGCAGTCCACGTTGAAGTTCAGCCGGGCAAGCTGGTTGGCCAGCATCCCCGTGTTGTACTTGGTGTTGCAGAAGATCATGACCCGCTTGTAGCCCTCGTCAATGATGATCTGCGCGGCGTCGGCCAGCTTGTCACGGCCCGTGGTCAGCAGCTTGTACTGGGCAATTTTGGGGCTGGAATCCTCGACGGGCTGGACGCTGACCTCGGCGGCGTTGTGCTGGTAGAGCCAGCCGATGTCCAGCACCTCGCGGCTGATGGTCGCCGAGAACATCGACAGGCTCTCGCGGTGCTTCATCAGGTCGATGATATACTTGACGTCCTTGTAAAAGCCCATGTTCAGCATCTCGTCGGCCTCGTCCAGCACGACGGTTTTGACGTCGGAGACATCAATGGCGTGGTGGCGGTAGTGGTCCATCAGGCGGCCCGGCGTGGCAACGACGATCTGGCAGCCGGCTTTGAGCTGGCGCTGCTGCTTGTCCATGCCCGCGCCGCCATAGACGCAGACGATTTTGATGTCAGGCAGAAACTGCGCCAGATTTTGCAGGTCCTGGGCGATCTGCTGGGCCAGCTCCCGCGTGGGGCTTAAAATGACGGCCTGCGGCTTGAGGCTGGCAGGATCGACCTTGGACAGAATGGGAATGCCGAACGCCACAGTCTTGCCGGTGCCCGTGGGGGCTTTGGCGATCATATCGTGCCCGGCCAGCATCAGCGGGATGGCCTTTTCCTGGATTTCGGTCATATCAGTAAAGCCCATCGCCTGTGTAGCGCGGATGATTTCGGGTGAAACGTTCATAAGTTCGGTAAACTGCATGGTCGTACTGCCTTTCGGTTTTATTCGCCGCCTTGTAGGGGTCGGGCATGCCCGGCCCCTACAACATTCTTTCCTGTTTTTATTATAGCAACATTTTTCTATCCCCGCAAGCCAAAAAAAGGCTTCCCCCGTGGGGGAAGCTGTCACCGAAGGTGATTGATGAGGGGCAAGCTCGCCATTCTTGCCCGTTTGCGGTCGGCCCGCAGGAGGGCCGCCCCTCATCCGCCCGCGGAGGAAGTCTTACTTATTTTTACTGGTTCTTCTTGCGGCCTTGCCGGAGGTTTTCTTCTCGGTCTGCGTCCGGGTCGGCTTGGCGGCGGCCTTCCTGGGCGCGGCCTTCGGCGTCGGGGCGGGGGTCTCCTTGTTCAGCAGGCGCTCGGGCACAGGGTCGAGCTTCCAGAGCTGATTTTCGCCAAAGACATCCTGCCAGATCTGGGCCTGGGTGCCGTTCTCCACGCGCATTCCCACCAGGTCAATGACCTTATCGGCCAGGACGTTGCGCAGCTTGACCTTGCCGCCGCCCGCCTCCACGATCTGCCAGCGCTGACCCGCGCCCGCGGTCTGGGTCCACTGGTGGACCCAGGTGCCGTTGCAGACGCCGGACATGGCCAAGTCCATGACCTTGCCCGTAAAGCGGTTCCTGATGCGGTACTCGCCGTCCCCCGCTTCCACAAACTGCCACTGCTGCCAGGGCTGACCCTCGTAGCTCCACAGGCGGACGGACGCGCCGTTCTCGGTGTTGAAATCGGCCACTTCCAGCACGCGGCCATTGGCGGCGGCGATGGTATAATAGGCATCCGGGCGGATGACGGTCTGGGCTGATTTCCTCATGGTGAATCCTCCTTTTAGACAGAAAGCTGTACATTGTTCTGTCCGTTTTTTTCATTATAGCACAACTGCGGCGCGCTGTTTTACCAAAATTTTGCGGTACTGTTTGGGCAATCCGCTAAGCACTTGGCCGGACGGCGCATTTTTTGTCAGTTTTTGCGGCTGCCGCACTTGCATTTTTTGTGCATATATTATATTATAGAGTATATGCTTGTTTTACGGCCACGCGGTGGCCGCTGTAGGGGGAGAGTTCAGCCATGAGAATTGCCTTGATTGCCCACGATTCCCGCAAGGAATTGATGGCTCAGTTCTGCACTGCCTATGTGCGCATTTTGTCTGAGAATGACCTGATCGCCACGGGCGTGACCGGCAAAATCGTCCATGATGCCACCGGTCTGCCGGTGCGCACGCTGTATCCGGGAGGCCGCGGCGGTGCCGAGCAGATCGCTGCCATGATCGGCTGCGGCGAGGTGGACATGCTGCTGTTCTTCCGTGACCCCGTCGGTGCCAAACCCGGCGAGCCGAACGACATGATGCTGCTGCGCCTGTGCGACATGCACACGATTCCTGTCGCCACAAACATCGCCACCGCGGAGGTTCTGATCCACGGTCTGGAGAGAGGCGACCTGGCTTGGATCGAGCTGCAGCGTGGTCGGAAATAACTAAAAAAAGCTGACATAGGGCAAAACAATCCGTCCAAAAAGGCAGAATGTTGAGCAAAATAGGAT
>OLOO01002485.1_pt1 | contig 10116 bp, 7 predicted proteins | sample 1672621 | NCBI WGS metagenome assembly OLOO01 (sample SAMEA3136706, study PRJEB25190) | human gut metagenome | biome: human gut; feature: human-associated habitat; material: faeces | place: Austria | collected 2013 | reverse complement strand
TATGCGCGCATGAAACTCGTCTCATGGAACGTGAACGGATTGCGGGCGGTTCTGGGCAAGGGAATGGCGGACGCCGTGGATGCCCTGGAGCCGGACGTCCTCTGCCTTCAGGAGATCAAGGCGCGTCCGGAACAGGTGAAAGACCTGTGGATTTCCTCCTGGCCGCACCAGCTCTGGAATCCGGCGGAGAAGGCCGGCTATTCCGGCGTACTGATCCTCAGCCGGGTGCGGCCTCTTTCCACGTCCGTCGGAATCGGCTGGCCGGAGCATGACCGGGAAGGGCGCGTCTGCACGATGGAATTCGAGGGGTTTTACCTGGTCAACTGCTATACGCCCAATTCACAGAATGAACTGGTGCGCCTTCCGTACCGGGAGCAGTGGGACGCCGCGTTCCGCGAGTATGTGGCGGGACTGGCGGAAACCAAGCCGGTCGTTTTCTGCGGAGACTTGAACGTGGCCCATGAGGAGATTGACATTGCACGTCCCAAAGAGAACCGTTTTTCCGCCGGGTTCAGCGACCAGGAGCGCGCCGGGTTCACGCTGCTGCTTGAGGCCGGTTTTACGGATACGTTCCGCGCCCTGCATCCGGAGGAGCCGGGCTGGTACAGCTGGTGGTCCTACCGCGCGGGCGCCCGCGCCCGGAACATCGGATGGCGCATTGACTATTTCTGTGTTTCCAATCCGCTGGCTTCCAGGGTGAAGGATGCCGCCATCCATCCGGATGTGACGGGGTCCGACCATTGCCCCGTCAGCCTGGAGATCGACTGTTGAGCGCGGTCTTTCAGATGATTTTCAACTGTAAAAGATTGATGATTATGGAACAGGAATTGCCGCTGCTGGTGGTTGCCACGCGCAACGCCCACAAGACCGGGGAAATCCGCGCCATGCTGGCCGGGAAATGGGAAGTGAAGGATCTTTCCGACTATCCCCAGGCTCCGCCCGTGGATGAAACGGGAGTCACGTTTACGGAGAACGCCACGCTCAAGGCGCTTTCCGCTTCCAGATGCATCCCCGGCGTCCTGCTGGCGGATGATTCCGGGCTGGAGGTGGATGTGCTGGACGGGCGCCCCGGAGTCTGGTCCTCCTCCTTCGGCGGGGAGGAAGGGAACCATGCGCGGAATAACCTCCGCATGATGGAGGAACTGCGGCGCGCCGGCGTGAAGCCGGGGGACAGGCCTTCCGCGCGGTTCCGCTGCGTCATGGTGCTTGCCGGGAACGGCCGCGTGCTGGCGGAGTTTTCCGGTTCCGTGGAAGGCTACATGTTGACGAAGCCGGCCGGAGAAGGAGGGTTCGGCTATGATCCGCTGTTTGTCCCGGAAGGGTATGACCGGAGTTTCGCCCAGCTTCCCATGGAAGTGAAAAATTCCATGTCGCACCGCGCCCGCGCTCTGGCGCAGGTGGTGGAGTGGATGAAGGAACGCCGGGCCTGAGGTTTTTCCCGGGCGCCTGGCGGGGGGGAGGTCAGTCCAGCCTGAAGGCGCATATCTGGAAGGGTGCCGGTGTTCCGGTGTTCAGGAGCTGGTATTTGCCGGCGCGCCAGGAATGATGGGGCAGGCGGGACAGGAAGGCTTCCACGGCTTCCGCTTCTTCCTTTCCTCCTTCGTGGCCGGGATAGCACATGACGCTGAGAAGCCCGTTCGGGGCAATGAGGGCGGCGGCCTGTTCCAGCGCGGCCAGGGTGCATTCCGTCCTGGTGACCGTTTTTTTGTCCCCGCCCGGCAGATAGCCCAGGTTGAAGACGATGGCCTTCACGGGGCCTCCGACCAGTTCCGCCAGGCGGTCATGGCTGGCAAGATGGAGCCGGACGGAAGGGGTGAGCAGCCCTTCCTTCTCCAGACGCTCCCTGGTGGCGCGGATGGCTTCTTCCTGCACGTCAAAGGCGTGCACCTGGCCGGAAGGGCCAACCAGCCGGGCCAGGAAAACCGTATCGTGCCCGTTGCCCGCCGTGGCGTCCACGACTGCGTCCCCGGGGGAGACGACGCGGCTGATCCAGTCATGAGCGCAGGTCATGGGGCGGCTGAGCAGGGAACATTTCATGACCGGGTTGTACAGAAGCCTTGCCTGTATGACAATTCGTTTATGAAATTCCGGTGCGGGAAGAATGACAGGTTGTTTTTTGGCAGGGCGTGTGTTAGGAAGAGGCATAACACCTTCTGCGTGTTCCCGCATGCGGGGATAAACCACAGACGTTGCCATGAAGATGACTGACAGACGCACTTTTTTGAAAAGGACTGCCGCCGCAGGGGCGCTGGCGGCCATATCGGACATGGATTCCCTGTTCGCCCAGGAGGCCGGAGCCCCGGCGGCTTCCGGCATCCCGGATCTGGTGGCCGTCCGCAACGGTACCCGTGCGGAGATGGTCAGGAAGGCCGTGGAGACGCTGGGCGGCATGCAGGCTTTCGTCAAGCCGGGCCAGACCGTCGTCATCAAGCCGAACATCGGCTGGAACAAGGCTCCGGAATTCGGCGCCAACACTCATCCTGAAACCGTCGCCACGCTGGTGGAGCTGTGCAGGCAGGCCGGGGCGAAGGAAGTAAGGGTGTTTGACCACTGCTGCCACAACGGCGCTTATGAGGGCAGCGGCGTGAAAGAGGCCGTAGAGAAGGCTGGCGGTGTGATGGTGGACGGCGGCAATGAGAGCCAGTACGTGCGGACGGAAAACCCGAAAGCCCGGAAATTCACCTCCGCCAAGGTGCATAAGGCCGTGCTGGAAGCGGATGTTTATATCACCTGCCCGCCCCTCAAGCACCACAGCGGTTCCGAGATGACCGCCTGCATGAAGAATGTCATGGGTACCGTCTGGGACCGCGGGGCCATGCATAAGAACGACCTGCACCAGTGCATCGCGGACGCCGTGTATTTCCGCAAGCCGGACCTGTGCGTGCTGGACGCCTATATGCCCATGGTGCGCAATGGCCCCGTGGGGAAGGATACGAATGACCTGGTGGAGCGCAAAACCCTTCTGGCTTCCCGTGACATCGTGGCCATTGACGCTGCGGGCGCCGCCCTGCTGAACAAGGCCGGAAAAATTCGCCATGTGCAGCTTGGGGAGGAAATGGGGCTGGGCGTCGCCGACCTTTCCAGGCTTAATATCCGCCGTATCAGCATGGCCTGACGCGGCGGCTCCTTCTCCCGTCTGCGGATGACGCGGTGGGGGGCCAACTTTCCGCCTCCGGCGGGTTTATGATAAATATGTCAGTCATCAAAGCCTTTCTCGTCAGTCCTCTGAAGTGGCTCCGCGTGACGGTGGCCGTCATTTTCTTTATTGGGATTGCATACGCTTTTCTGCACCACATTCCCGCGTGGAACGTGCCGAACATGACGGGGGGCGGAGAGGGGATGGAAGATTCCTTTTCCCTGGCGCGGTGGCAATTTGTGCCGTCCGTGCTGGGGACCCTGAGCGGGGCAGCCGTTTCCGCCGTGATTCTGGGGGTTTTGCTGCTGCTTACGCTGCTGTTCGGCCGCGTATACTGTTCCTTCATCTGCCCGCTGGGGATTCTCCAGGATATTGTCTTCAGAATCCGCCGCTGGCTGGCGCCGAAGCGTTTCCTGAAATTCTCCCGGCCTGTGCCGTGGGTGCGGTATGGGGTGCTGGCATTGCTGGCCGCCTGCTGCGTGACGGGGCTGGCCGGTCTGTCTCTGAATTGGCTGGACCCTTACAGCATTTTCGGGCGCATCATGTATGTGCTGGCATGGCCGGCCGCCATTTGGAGCAATAACCTGCTGGCGGCGGACAGTTCTTCTGCGGACCTGGTCCAGATGGATTATTTCCCCGCGGCTTTCCCGGTTCTGCTGGCTTCCGCCGGCATGCTCGGCCTGGTGGCCGTCATGAGTGCCTGGAAGGGACGCTTGTATTGCAATACGGTATGCCCCGTCGGCACGCTGCTTGGCCTGCTTTCCCGTATCTCCCTTTTCCGGCTGGGCTTTGATCCCGCCTCCTGCAAGAAATGCGGCAAATGCGTCAAATCCTGCAAGGCGCAATGCCTGAACCTGAAGGAATACAAAATAGACTCCTCACGCTGCGTGGCGTGCTACGATTGCGTGCGCTCCTGCAGTGAGGGGGGAATACGCTACCGCTGGTTTACCAGGGCCCGCCAACTGATTCCGGCCCAAAAAAAGAAGGCTCCCCCGGCTCCCGCTCCCTCTTCTTCCGCCGCGGTTCCCTCCATTGCCGGGAGTTCCCGCCGCCAGTTCCTGGAGGCTACTGCGGCCGGGCTGGCTACGGCCGCCCTTTCCGGATGCCGGGGAGATGCTGCCCGGAAGCTGGACCCCACCCAGTGCGTTTTCCTCCCGGAGCCGGTTCCCTGGAACGTTTTCTGGATATCTGCACCGGCTGCCAGATGTGCGTTGCCAACTGCCCCACCCATGTGCTTCAGCCTTCATACCTGCAGCTTGGCCTGAAGGGATTCATGAAACCCCGGATGGATTTTGCCACCAAATACTGCCTTTATGATTGCCACCGGTGTGCGGAAGTCTGCCCCACGGGGGCCATACGCAGGATGCCTGTTACCGCGGAAAGGGATACTGAGGGAATAACAAAAGATACTACGCGCATTGCCGTGGCCCGGTTTTACGTCTGCCGCTGCCTGGTTGCCCGGGAGGACATGGATTGCGGAGCCTGTACGGAGCATTGCCCCACCAAGGCCCTTTACACGGTGCCCTATATCGGGCGTGACGGCCAGGAGCACCGCCTGCCCAGGCTGGATCCTTCCCTGTGCATCGGCTGCGGCGCGTGCGAACACGCCTGTCCCGTTACCACGGAACGGCCTGAGGAACGCGAACGCCGGAACTCCTGCGATCTGTGCGAGGAAAAATGCGAGTTCGGAAGGCGGCGGGAAATGCCCCCCCGGGCGCTGGTGGTCCGTGCCGTAAATCCCCAGCAGAAAGCTGTTAAAAAGTTTGAGGACAAAGCTGTGGATCCGGTGGGGGATGCGGATTTTCCGTTTTGAAAACGGCTGGCGGTTTGGAAGATGATGAAATAAACGCTCCCGGAGGCTTCAAACCTCCCTTTCGGGAGGGCGGTGTCTGTCCATCCGGTTTTTCGGGGGAATTCCGTGCAGCCCGGTTTGCGGCACGGATACGGCCGCGGGGGATGCCGAGATGAGCGGGGGCAGGAGGAGCCTGACCGCGGGAGCGTTCCCGCGGCTGGAAGGGAAGGTTCCCGGAGAGCATGTTCTCCGTTGCTGGCGGGATAGAGTGCAAATGCCCGATTTTCCTTGATGATGCGGAAGTTGATACGTTAAAGTAAAAGAACCATGTTGCAGGCGGACGGCATTACGTATGAGATAGAAACACCGGATGGTCCTTTGAAATTATTGGACAATGTCAGTTTTAATGTCCCTCGCGGTCATTTTATGGCGGTCGTTGGTCCTTCCGGCTGCGGAAAGACGACCTTATTGAAGGCGATTGCGGGCATGATTGCGGAAACGGGCGGTCGTTTTTTCTGGAATGGCCATGATTTGGCTGAAGAAGACTTTGAACCTTCGGAAATCGGGTTCGTTCCCCAGTTCAGCATTGCTTATGACCAGCTGAGCGTGGATGAGAATGTGGAGAGCGCCGCCAGGCTCCGTTGCCGGTTCAATTCCGTGGACGATTTGGACGACAGCATTGACAATGCCCTGGAGGTAACGGGAATGGAGGGGATTACGGACCGGGATGTGAAAATTCTTTCCGGCGGCCAGAAAAGGCGCCTGGCGCTGGCCATGGAACTGGTATCCAATCCCCGGCTGCTGATTTGCGATGAGGTGACGTCCGGACTGGATCCCAGGTCGGAACACGATATCGTGTTCCTCCTGCATGAAATCTCCCGTTCGGAAGGCCGCATCGTCATTTCCGTCACGCACAGCCTTTCCCATCTGGACAGGTATGATTCCATCCTGGTCATGCACCAGGGCTGCGTGGCTTACCACGGTTCTCCGAAAACCATGCTGCATTACTTCGGCGTTTCCTCGCTGGAGGAGATTTACCCGAAGCTCCAGGATCGTGAAGGCCCTTCCTGGAGCCGGTCCTGGAGCAAGCACCGGGATTCCTATTATTCCCGTCTGGAACAGGAAAGGGAAAAGAAAATTCTTTCCGGGGAACTGCCGGATCCGGATGCCGTCCGTCTTACGGCGGCGGAGGAGGGCCTCCGGAGAATCCAGAACGGAACGGGAAAGGGCCGTGGAGGAAAGCATTCCGGAAGTTCCCGGATTCTTCACCCAGTTCTTTTGTCTGCTGGGGCGGCGCTGGCGCATCTTTTTCCGCGACCGTTCCCAGTTGGTTCTTCAATTGGTCATGGTGCTGCTGTTTCCCGTGCTGGTAGCCATGTTTACGGACAAGGGCTCCGGGCAAATCGTGGGGCTTTCCGCCACGCAGGATGTCCAGACTGTCCAGAAGGATATGGAAGCCCAGCAGCTGAACATGAAAACGGGGTCCGCCGTCTCCGGCATCATCATGTTTGAGGTGATTCTGCTGGGGTTGATGGGGTCCAACAATGCCGCCCGCGAGGTGGCCGGTGAACGCGCCGTCATGGAAAAGGAAAAGTATGCGGGCATGAGGCCTTCCGCCTACCTGGCGAGCAAGCTGTCCTATCTGAGCGTTCTGGTGCTGGTGCAATCCGTCTGGATGTTTGCCTTTGTGGATTTTTTCTGGGACCGTGGCGGCGGCCTGACGCATCTGCTGTTCCTGATTTTGGCGAATGCCGCCATGACTTTTGTATGCCTGGGCATTTCCGCCCTGGCCCGGAGTGCGGACCAGGCTTCCCTGCTGAGCATTTATCTGGTGGGTTTCCAGCTTCCTCTCTCCGGAGCGGTGCTGGCGCTTCCGGAATATGCGGAGAGTTTCATACGCCCCTTCATTTCCGCGTACTGGGCGTGGTCCGGCAGCATCTCCGCCCTGAAGGACGACGTATATTACGCCGTCAAGAATGTGCTGGATACGGACCTGACTCCCTCCCTGGTTTGCTATATTGTTCTGGGCGTGCATGTTGCGTGCGGCATTGCGGCCGCCTACGCGGGAATCCGCCGTTCGCGCTGGGAGCTTTAATTTAATGCGTGCGCTTGCGGGAAGTACGTTATATACTTTTTCCATCAGAAATTATGGCGAGACGGCGTGCAGCAAAAAAGAAAAGTTCCTCATCATCCGCACTAGTTTTGACGGTCGGGGCGGCGGTTTTTGTGCTGGCCGTTATTGTGGGAATTGTCATGTTCCGAGCCGGGGAGAAGCCGCAGGCCGGGTCGGATATACCTCTGGACATTCTGGCGGCGAACGCCTCCCAGCTTTCCAATAACAACTATGCACTGGACGGAACGGTGATTGACCGTTTTCCGCGCGGCGAGTCCGAGCTTATTGCCTTCTTGTACAAAGACGCTTCCGGGCGTGAGTACATTATTCCCGTCTGTGTTTCCGCTGAGGCCAGGAACGGACTGAACATCAACCGGGACCAGCAATACAGGATAGAGTTCCGGGTGAAAGATATCAATCCGAAGGTGCGCGGCGTGTGCGTAGCTACATCCATTCAGCCTAAATAAACAATCACCCTCATCCTATGAAATGCTGTTTTTTGATGACCCTGGCCTGCGCGGTTCCCGCGCTGGGGCAGATGATGTACAACCCTCCTGCAGCCGGCGGTGCGCCTGCCGCGTCCCCTGCCTCCCCTCCCGCCGTTCAGCCGAATGCCTACCAGCCTTCCAGGCAGGGGGATGCCAAGTCCCTGTACGGCAATGAGCTTCCTTTCCTGAACCCTCAGGACGGCACGGTGACCATCAACGGAACGACGTTGAATATGGGCAGTTTCCGGGAGATTGAAGCGCGTTTCAACAAGTACCTGAGCCAGCCGGAGGAAAGTACGGAAGATGCGAAGGAATATCAGAAAATTTTTGAAAAGCTCCACGAAACGCTCTCCATGCGCAAGGAAAAACTGGTGGCGGATAATGTGGTGCGGCAGGTAGTGGACCTGTTGACCGCCGCTTCCAGCAACCCGCTGGACGGAGGCGTTTCCGACGCTCTCTGCCAGGCCATTTACACCGCGTGGCAGGCCAGGAGCAATGGAAAAAACAAGGGGAAGATGCTTGAGGCGGTGGAAAGGGAAATCCGTAGCAACGCCCAGAAGATGAGCCTGATGGAAAGCGGCGTGACGACGATTTCCGGTGCGCCCTCCGGCCAGAAGGGCGGGAAAAAGGGAACATCCACCAATCATCCGGCCAAAAATAACCCCCGTTACAAATATCTGGAAAAGCGTGTAGTGGAGATGGAAGCCCGCAAGCTGAAGCTGGAAAGTGAGCAGGTTCTGACGGTGACGGAAGCGAAGATTGTTTTTCAGTCTACGCTGGTTCAATTGTTTGCCCAGCGGCGTTTTGACCATGTTTCCATAGGCTGCGGCGTTTACAGCCGCCTGTTCAATGACGGGGATACCAAGCTGCGGCTGGATAAGAATTCCGATGCCGCCAAGATGTTCAGCGGTACGCTGGGCGCTCCTCCCACCGTCGCTATCCTGGACAACCTTTCCCGGGAGCTGGCCCGTGACTCCGACCGGCACATGAAGGCCGTGAACAACCTGGTGGATTCCCATCATTACGTGGATGCGCTGGAACGGCTGAACGAAGCTCTCCTGATCGGGGAATTCATGCCTGCCGTGAATACGTTTCCGTATGAGAAGAAGCAAAAACTGTATGCCTTCAAACGGGACGTGGAAAAGTTGTTCGAGTTGATGAACGGCAAAGATTACGAAGAAGCCCTTTCCCTGGTGGAGAACCTTAAGAAGACTTCCAGGGATTTCAGTACGGGCCGTGCGGAGTCCGCTATCAGCGCCGCCGTATTCGCCAGTGACGCCTATATTTCCCAGGGGCAGGAAGCCCTGGCCAGGGGGGACCGCGCCAAATTGGAGGAATGCCTGAAAAGCGCCATTGAAATCTGGCCGAAGAATCCCCGTCTTCTTCCGCTGCGGAACGCCATGATGGCCGCAGGTCAGCAATCCCACGCTCTGGAGGATTTCAAGCGTTTCCACAAGAATAAGAATTATCGCCGCATTTTTGACAACCAGCATGAATTTGCCGTTCTGGTGAAGGATGATCCGGAGCTCCAGAAGCAGTTTGTGGAAGATCTGGGCAAAATGGCCGTTATTGAGCGTGCCCTGGGCGCAGCGCGCCAGCGTGAAGCCATGCAGGACGTATACGGCGCCTGGGAGGAGCTTCAACAGCTGCGTTCCAGGGATCAGGAACTGTTCATCAATGACCAGGAGCTGAATGCCCGGTATCTGGACCTGACGACAAAGGCAAGCACACTGGTAAATCTGCTGAATGATGCGGAAAAATGCAGGAATGCGGGAGAAGTGGGGTCTGCCCTGGGCAAATACATGGAAGCCAAAAGGCTGTATCTGTATTCCCGGTTTGCCAAGGAGGGAATTGAGTCCCTGCTGGAAGAAGTTCTTCCGTTGAACTAGGCGGGTGGATTCCGCCGGACGGCACGCCTGCGGAGACGGAGTAATTGCTTTTCTTCCGGAACGGTGCCGTTATGCTACGGCTTATGAAGGCAGTATACCTGTGTTTGTGCATGCTGGCGGCGTTCTGTTTTCCGGCCGCGGCGCTCCCTGCGGATTGCAGCCAGGTGATTGTAGGTTCCGCGGACGGGTGGAATAGTTCCCATGTGCAGTTGAGCCTTTTGGAGAAGGGGCCGCGGGGCTGGGTGATGGTGAAGGGGCCGTTTCCGGCGCGTCTGGGAAAATCCGGTCTGGTCTGGGGCAGGGGCGTCAGCCTCCCTCCCGCCGGAGGGCCGGTGAAGAAGGAGGGGGACTTGCGCTCTCCCGCGGGAATTTTTGAACTGGGGGGCGTATATGGAACTGTTCCCGCGCCGCAGAAAAAGCGTTCCATGCCGTACCGCCGCATTACGCCGCGGGACATGTGGGTGGATGACCCTGCTTCTCCCCTGTATAACCAGCACTTTGTGCTGAAGCATGATCCCGTCACGCCTTGGGAGTTCAAGCAGCAGATGAAGCTGAATGATTACGCCCACAGTCTGAAACTGTTTATCCGGCATAATGCCGCAGACGGAGGTGAGGTTTTGCCTCTACGCATACTTATAACAGGAACCAGTGCAGCTGTAAGCCAGGTCACAAAAACGATCATCGACCGCAGTCTGCAT
>OLOO01002475.1_pt1 | contig 10170 bp, 6 predicted proteins | sample 1672621 | NCBI WGS metagenome assembly OLOO01 (sample SAMEA3136706, study PRJEB25190) | human gut metagenome | biome: human gut; feature: human-associated habitat; material: faeces | place: Austria | collected 2013 | reverse complement strand
TCTTACCTAATTTTCCGATATATTCTTCGATGATATATCCGATTGTACGTCCTTTATTCTTTACAGATGCATACATAGATGCGAAATCCTGAACGGCTCCAAAGAATACTCCTCCGATTAAGATCCACAAAAGTACCGGAAGCCATCCGAAGATTGCTGCCTGGATCGGTCCGTTGATCGGACCTGCACCTGCGATTGATGCAAACTGATGACCGAATACGACGTTCGTATCGGCCGGTACATAGTCAACCCCGTCTTCCATCTCATATGCCGGAGTTTTGGCATTTGGGTCAATGCCCCATTTGTTCTGGAGATAACGACCATAAAGAAGATATGCTCCACCAAGCACAACAATGGCAATGATCATCATTAATATTCCACTCATAAAACAATCCCTCTTCTTTCTCTTTAAAGTAAATATATAAAAAAACGCCTTCGCTATCCTTTCGGATAACAAAGGCGGAATATTCTTCCGTGGTACCACTTCGTTTTACTGCAGTCATCACTAACCACAACCACTTGTTACTGTCAAAATATCTAACAGTTTCTTCTGTAACGTGAAGACAACGTCCCGGCTTACTCGATACCTGACTATGTTGATTCTTCCAACCTGTATATTTCAGCGGGATGCTCCTGGGTGATATCATAAAATACTTTCTGCCATTTCACACCATCCAACGGCTCTCTGAATTCCAGTTAACTTTTATGACGTATCCCTTTCATTGCATTTCTTATTTACTTTTTTTAGCTTACTTAATGTTTTACACTTTTTTCTTGTAAAGTGCAAGAGTGGAATTAAACATAATTTACAAAAATACAGTTCTATTTTTGTGCACTTTTTCACATTATACGATTCCGGTTATCTCTTCTACAGATTTCACAAAATAATCTGCTCCATCCAGTTCTCCCTTCTCACCATAACCATACAGGCATCCGATAAACGGACTTTTACAGGATCTGGCACATTCCAAATCCTGTCTTCTGTCTCCGATCACCAGATAAGGTCCCGGATAGTCCCGGATAACTTCCTGCACGATCTCCGTCTTAGGGCAGAAACCATACGATTCACAGTCATAAAACTGTTCAAACCATCTTTCCATTCGGAATTCTTCCCAATGTGCTTTGCGGTATGCCACTTTACAGTTGCTTAAGATCACAAGATGATATCCTCTGTTCTTCAAAGCTGTAAGCATCTCTTCCGCTCCCGGATACCACACTGCCCGGTGCTTCCTGATCTGCCTGACCATGGAATCTCCCACGATCGCACTCGCCTGATCTTTGTATCTCTGATCTAATTCCGGCAGAAATGTATCCCACATTTCTTTGCTGTTTAAGCCCAGCCATCCTGCGATCTGCGCCGTCTCTATCCTCTGTTCCTCTACAACATTCTGCTCCGCCAACCACTGATAAGCTTCCCTGAACGCCGGCTCATAGATTCCAAGAGTATTATGTATCGTTCCATCATAATCAAAAATGATTGTTTTCACCATCGGCTGCACCTGATTAAAGCTGCTTCATCAGATTTACCATCTCAATTGCGGACAATGCACAGTCATATCCTTTATTTCCTGCTTTACTTCCTGCACGTGCGATAGCCTGTTCGATATTCTCTGTTGTGATCACTCCGAATAATACCGGAATTCCTGTTGCAAGTTCAACCTGCGCGATTCCTTTGGCCGATTCATTGCACACCAGATCATAGTGGGAAGTATCCCCGCGGATAACTGCTCCCACGCAGATGACTGCATCATACTTTCCGGACTGTGCCATCTTCTGTGCAGTCAGCGGAATCTCAAATGCTCCCGGTACCCATGCAGCCGTAATGTTCTCTTCTTCTACCCCATGTCTTACCAGCCCGTCGACGGCTCCGCCCAATAACTTATTCACAATGATCTCATTGAATCTGGCAGCCACGATTCCGACTTTCATTCCCTCAGGTGCTACTACTTTTCCTTCTACTAAATTGATCTGTCTCATGATTTCTTCCTCCTGTTATTCATTAAATCTTTTTATAATTCTATTTCTTTGAAAATGTGTCCCATCTTTTCCTGTTTTGTCTTCATATATTTCAGATCATACTTCTGCGGTGGGATCTCCAGCGGTACTCTTTCATTGATCTTCAGTCCAAACCCACCAAGTCCATAGACTTTATCCGGATTATTGGTCAGAAGTCTCAATGACTTCACTCCGAGATCAGATAATATCTGCGCTCCGATCCAGTACTCTCTGAGATCCGGTGCAAATCCCAACTTTACATTGGCCTCTACCGTATCATATCCCTGCTCCTGCAGTGCATATGCCTTGATCTTATTGAGCAGCCCGATTCCTCTGCCTTCCTGCCTCATGTAAAGAATGATCCCTCTGCCTTCTGCTTCTACCTGACGCATCGCTGTCTGAAGCTGCAGACCACAGTCACATCTAAGCGAGCCAAATGCATCACCTGTCAGGCACTCCGAATGTACCCTGCAAAGTACATCTTCACCGTCTCCGATATCACCTTTTACCAGTGCAAGATGATGTTCTCCTGTAATATCATTGATATATCCGTGAAGTCTGAAATCTCCATACTGCGTCGGAAGGTCTGCAACCGCCTCTTCTTTTACATGTTTTTCATGGATTCTCATGTAATCCTGAAGATCACGGATCGTAATAAATGTAAGATTATGCTCTTTTGCAAGTTCCCACAACTGTGGTGTACGCATCATTGTGCCATCTTCTTTCATAATCTCACAACACACGCCGCATTCTTTCAATCCAGCCAGTCTCACCAGATCAGTCGTCGCCTCTGTGTGTCCGTTCCGCACCAGGGCTCCGCCTTTTCTGGCAATGAGTGGAAATACATGTCCCGGTCTTCTGAAATCTTCCGGCTTCGCATCTTCATCCACACATTTCATGATTGTATAGGAACGTTCTGCTGCCGAAATACCTGTCGTCGTATCAACATGGTCCACTGCAACGGTAAATGCTGTGCTGTGATTATCGGTATTCTCCGCAACCATCGGTGGAAAGTTAAGCCTTGCTGCAATTTCCGCACTCATCGGTGTACAGATAAGCCCTTTCGCATAAGTCGCCATAAAATTGATATTCTCCTGTGTTGCAAACTCTGCTGCACATACCAGATCCCCTTCGTTCTCTCTGTCCGGATCATCTGTAACCAGAATAACCTTTCCTTCCCTCAGATCCCTTAGTGCCTCTTCGATTGTATTGTACTGATTGTTTTGTGACATTCTATTTATCCTCCTGTTCTAAAATCCGAATTCCTGCAAAAATTCCATCGTAATTCCGGATTCTTTTTTCTCTTCTTCACTCTTTCCAAGGCCTAACAGCCTTTCTACGTATTTTCCGATCACATCATTCTCCAGATTCACCGAATCGCCCGGCACTTTTTCCAAAAGCGTCGTTTCTTCTCCTGTATGCGGGATAACCGATACCTGAAATCCCTCTTCATCTACTTTTGCCACTGTCAGACTGATGCCGTCTATACAGATGGATCCTTTTTCCACGATCAGATGTAATATCTGCGGCGATGTTCCGATAGATACCCAGATGGCATTCTCCTCCCGGATCAGAGACCGGATCACACCAGTTCCGTCAATATGACCGCTTACGATATGTCCTCCAAATCTTCCGTCTGCAGCCATTGCCCGTTCCAGATTCACCTGACTTCCGACTTTACAGCTTCCCAGACTGCTTCTCCTGATGGTCTCTGCCATCACATCTGCAGTAAATCCATCCGGCTGAAGTGATGTAACTGTCAGACACACTCCATTGACTGCGATACTGTCACCGATCTTCGTTCTTTCCAATACCTTCTTCGCCTTGATTGCCAGAACTCCCGACTCTCCGGTCAGCTGCATATAGCGGACCGATCCTTTCTCTTCTACAATTCCTGTAAACATGGCCCCTCCTGTTCTTTTTCACATACCTGACAGATTATCCTGATGTCTTCACCGATCCGGCAGATATCCGTACATTTCAGTTTCAATGCTTCTGATGGAAGTCCGATGCCGATTCCTTGCACCGGTGTCTTACTGTTCTTTCCGCCAAATAATTTTGGTGCGATAAAACAGTGTACCTCTTTTACAATTCCTGCCCGCAGTGCACTGTCGTTCAGCGTGCCCCCGCCTTCCAGCAGAATGCTGTCAATACCCTCATTTCCAAGATATGTCATCAGCTTTTTAAGGTCTATCTGACCTTTTTCATCCGGACAGCAGACGGTATCCACGCCTTTCGCATGTAGCCGTTCTATTTTTTCTGTTATTTCTTCGTTCTCTTCCCGTCCTGCATAAGCCACGATTGTCCGGTACTCTTTTGCACTTCTTACGATCTGGCTGTCAAGCGGTATCCTAAGACTGCTGTCGCATACTATTCTGACCGGACTTTTCCATCCTTCTACCCGGACATTCAACATCGGATCATCCGCAAGTACAGTCCCGATACCGGCCATAATACCCATATACCGGTGCCGCATATGCTGCACTTCCTGTCGGGCCGGTTCTCCTGTGATCCACTTCGATGCGCCCGTCTTTGTCGCAATTTTCCCATCCAGTGTCATAGCATATTTCATCACTACATACGGTGTCTTCGTCGTAATATAATGGAAGAACACCGGGTTCAGACAGTCACATTCTTCCCGCATAAAATCCTGAACTACTGTAATTCCCGATTCACGCAATATCTGTGCACCTTTCCCTGCTACCTTTGGATTCGGATCCCTGGAGCCAATCACCACTTTTTTAATCTTCTGTTCTATGATTGCTTCCGTACACGGAGGTGTCTTGCCGTAATGACAGCATGGTTCCAACGTAACATAGATTGTCGCACCCTCTGCCGATTCCGTAAGCGATGCGATTGCATTGCGCTCTGCATGAAGTTCTCCGCATTTTTTATGATAACCTTCCCCGATGATCCGGCCGTCTTTTACGATCACCGCACCTACCATCGGATTCGGATTCGTCCATCCTTCTCCCTTTTTTGCAAGCTGGATTGCCCGGAGCATGTATTCCTGATCCGTCATTTCTCTTCCTTCTTTCTTAGTTATACAAAAACCCCTGCAGGATACCTACAGGGGAAATGATCTGTTACATATAACTGACAAATGATCTGTTAACCAAAAAAGCTCTGAAATGGATCACCATCTCAGAGCTCAGACACTACATTCATCTATTAAAATAACTGTACCATCATCTTCTTTCATCCAGACTATACTGTCGGCTCCGGAATCACACCGGATCATGCCTCTCGGCCCGCGGGCTTTACCGCCGGTAGGGAATCGCACCCTGCCCTGAAGATTTCGTTTTTTTTATCATAATACTTTATATATCATTTGTAAAGCAAAAGTTTGGAAATCGCAACCTCCTTTTCACATTGATTTCATCTGCCAATTTTGTTATTCTATACGTATAGATTATTGTCACCTGAGAATACGTAGAATCTAAAGGAAATCAAATTATGAAAATAGAGAAAAAAATATGGCTCTCGTTGATCGCATCTGTCTTATTTGCCGTCATCTTTTCCATCTGGATATTCAGACAGGATACTGTTCGGAACGAACTGCCTTTTGATAACACCACCTCACTGAAAACAACAAGTTTTAAAACTGACGGTGCGAAAACAGAATCTGTGATCCTGTCCGATGAATTCCACTCGCAAAAAGCGATTCTTTTCCAGACTACTCATACCAATGCAGAAGTCTGGCTTGATGGGAAACTTATTTATCAATACGGAAATGAAAAACACACACCCAAATTCATGAAATCACCCGGCTCCTGCTGGCATATTGTAGACATTCCGGCAAACAGTGACACCAAGAAACTGACCGTCAAAATCATTCCTGTATATCAGGGTTATTACGGGAACCCGGTGCATCTTTTTCTGGGTACGAAGGGCGATTGTATTCTGAAGATTCTCAGCCAGAGTCTAGGAATACTGATCGTCAGTTGCGGTGTTTTATTTTTGGGATTTCTCTCTCTGGTATTGTATATTGCAGTGATTCGTAAGAAACAGGAGGATTTTTCCGAAGAAACATCTAAAATATTCCTGAATCTTGGAATCTTCTCCCTGTTGATTGCCTTATGGTCCCTGAAGCAATGCGGTTTCCTGCAGTTTTTAGTCCCGGATGGAAGAACACTGTATTTTATTGACTTCTTTACATTTTATCTCTTTCCTGTTCCGTTTAATTTCCTTTTGTATGATATTTGCAAAAGTAAATTCCGAAAAGGTGCCCTGTTCCTGTCTGTTTCTTATCTGATCAATATGGGCGCAGCCGTCCTTCTTCAGTGTATGGGAATTGTCGATATCTTCCTGATTCTTCCGATCACGCATCTGATCATGCTTGTGAATGCAGCATATACGATCAGACTAATCCATTACGAGGCAAAACAGCTTGGAAACGAACTTGCCAGAAAATTCAGATACCCGATGTACCTCATTATGTATTTTGCCTTGTCGGAACTATTGGTTTATTATATCCGCAGATTCCAGCAGACATCTGTATTTCTTCCGCTTGGGACTCTGCTGTTTATCCTTATGCTGATCTGGATCCAGGTATCGCAATATTATGAGCAGTGTATCCAGAAGCAAAAACTGATCTACTTCCAGAAACTGGCAAATATAGATATGCTCACCGAAGCCATGAACCGGAATGCCTATGAAAATATGATCCGTTATCTGGACGAACAGGAGCTGGAATTACATACAACCGGAGTTGTCTTGTTAGACCTTGATAATCTGAAGGAAATTAATGATAACTTTGGCCACGAAAAGGGAGATGAAGCCTTAAAGCTTTGCTATCAGTGTATCCGCCAGGCTTTTCCATCGGAACAGAATTGTTTCCGAATCGGTGGAGACGAATTTGCTTATATTTTCCATAAAGATGAAAAAGAGCTGATTGCCGATAAGATCCATAAACTGGAGCTGCTTCTAAATGAAAAGGATCAGGATCTTTCCTATTCTCTCAGCGTCTCCTCCGGATATGCCTATTATCAGCCTGACACCGATATGGATTTTAAAGATATCGTAAGACGCAGTGATACTATGCTTTACCGTGAAAAACGAAGAAAAAAAATATCACATTCCGCTTCTTCTCATCCGATGCTTTCTTCCGGAAAGCAATCTCGTGCACAAGGGATCACGGATGAACTGATCACGCAGGAGAAAAAATACCAGCATATTTCACCGACGGAATTATGCGGGATCATTGACCTGCTCAGTCCAAGTACCGATGACTATCTGTACTTTGTTGATTTCCGGACCGACTTTTACTATATTGCACCACAGTCACTGGAACGTTTCTGCGTTCCTCAAAATGCTTTTTATAATGTTATGGAAACACACCGGGACTTTGTATATGCCGAGGATTATCCGCTGCTGACTGCCGAATTCCGTGATCTGCTTACTACCAACCGTTGTATCCATAATATGGAATACCGCTGGCTGGATCTGAACAGGAATCCGGTCTGGATCAACTGCCGCGGATATCTTGTACGGGATGATTATCAAAAGCCGCTCTACATGGTTGGATGTATTAATGAGATCGGCGAAAAGCAGAAAGCAGATAATATCAGTGGACTTTTCGGCGAGAATGGTCTGATTGAATACCTGAAGACCCAGGAGACTCCTCTGGAAAATGGATTTCTGTTACGCCTTGGTATTGATAATTTCAAATCGATCAATGAAAAATTCGGATGGGATTATGGTGATTATATTCTCCGAAAAACTGCAGAGTGTATTTCGCACTGTATTTCAGGGGAACAGCAGGTATACAAATTATCCTCTGATGAATTTATCATCGTGGATATTACTTCTGACGATAAGCAGACAGCAGTACACCTTTACAATAAAATCAGGGAAAACATCAACCAGTTTATTAAAAAGAATCATTATACGGCAATCTTTACGATTTCCGGTGGGATTCTCCCATTTTATAATCTTCTGGAAAATGAATATGATGAAATGATGAAGCGGACAGATTTTTCATTGAACACAGCTAAAAAACGGGGAAGAAACCGTTATTACATTTTCAATGAACAGGACTATCAACGGTTCTTACATCTGAAAGATATCAGCGATGTCCTTCATGCGGCAGTCATACATGACTTCCGTGGATTCTCTGTCGCCTTACAGCCATTGGTGAAAGCAGGCTGCAGACAGCCTTTTGGTGCGGAAACCTTGATGCGTTTTTCTTCCGGACAGTTCGGAACTATCTCACCGGCAGAATTTATCCCTATCCTGGAAGAAAGCGGACTCATCATTCCGGCCGGCCGCTGGATCATAAGGGAAGCTCTACAGGCATGTAAAAAGCTCCGTGAAACAATTCCGGACTTCCAGGTCAGCATCAATATCTCACAGATACAGATTGAAAAGTCTGATGTGATACAGGATATCTCTGCTGAACTTGAAAATGCCAAACTTCCTCCGGAAGCATTGATCGTGGAATTAACAGAAAGTGCTTTGCTGGAAGACAATTCCAATGCACGGCATTTCCTGAAGGAATTAAAAAAAGCCGGCATACGGCTTGCACTGGATGATTTCGGAACCGGTTATTCGAACTTCCATTATCTCAACGAACTTCGTCCGGATATCATTAAAATTGACCGTTCCTTTACCGCAAAAGCTATAAAAGATGCAAAGGAATATGATCTTTTAAAACGATTCTGCACTATGATACACCGTCTGAACATAAAAATCTGCATAGAAGGTGTGGAGACTGAGGATGAATGGGAAAAGATCCGGCTGATGGATCCTGATTATAGTCAGGGATATCTGTGGGGAAAACCTTGCTCTTTCGATGAACTTCTTCAAAAAGGACTCCGGGTTTAATAAAACCGGAGTCCTTGAATTTTGCTGTCGAAGCCGACAAGACTCTGACCATCTACTGTTTTCAACCTGCTCCGGGATATTGTGCATGTGTGTTGATTCCGTCTTAATTTTCTGCTATTTGGCGCATGCGATTACAAAACTATTTTTCTGTAAACAAAAAAAGTGCGGAAGTCCTTGATTTTTTTAAGGGCTTCCGCATCTTGAATTATCCTTTATTTTTCTGAACCAGGCAGATACTTCCTGCTCCGCTACTGAGCAACAGTAGTATCATCCAGAAGAATATCTCATCACTATCCGCTGTTTTCGGACTTTTTACTGAAGTTTTTGTTCCACTTGCTTTTTCTTTTTTCTCTGTTTTCACAGCTTCCGGCTGTTCTTTCGCTGGCTGCTCCGGTACAGGCGGTGTAACAGGCACAGGTGGCTGTCCCGGTTCTTCTGCCTCTTTGGTTGTCTGAATCATATTCTGCTTCGCTGCACTTGCAGTAACGGTATCGGAACCCTGTTCAAAGAAGCGAATCAACAACTCTTCGCAGCAGGAATATTCTCCGGTCTCCATTGCACCGGCAAGCTGTGGATAGCTGTCAGAGCCGGCAAGGTAATTGTTAACTGCTACGGTATACTCTTTTGTATCATCCAGATCCTGCCCATCTTTTTGCACAGAAAGCACACGGGCACCCGCTGGCTGCGCCGGATCGAAGCGGACGGTAATTCCACCAACCTGCAGATAACTTCCGCTGTCATTTGGCCACGCATCCCATTCACCACTGTCGTTTGCAACAATACAGTTTTTCTGAATAGTAAGACTGCTCTCCAACATTTCCTTTATCTGTGCACCGGTCAGTTTTTTGGTCACCACATAGTTTCCATAAGGGCTGACATTGATGACATCTCCGTACGTTACCGTTCCGGCGGCGATAGAAGCACGGATTCCACCAGCATTTTCAAAGGCTATATCAGCCCCTGTGGCAAGCAGGTACGCATCCGTTATGACATTTCCAAGATTTGTCTGTCCAATACGGATATGTTCCCAGACACCGTCTAATTCCACCGGTGAAGTACCGATGACACGATTCAGTACTGTCTCGTTTTCCGCTTTGATCGTATCCAATACAGCTGTCACGGAAGCATCCTTCGGATAGTTTTGTGCCGCTTCATAATCGACCGATGTCTTCTTATAATCCACATGTACGCTTCCATTCTCATCCATAGTACAGTTCAGATCGATCAGACCCACCGTATTTAAATAATATCCACTTTCCGATACATAGGTTGTTGAACCATCCGGTGTCGTCACAGATTCACTGAGTTCAATATGCTCATGTCCACACAGCCACAAATCGACACCGTCCA
>OLOO01002467.1_pt1 | contig 10197 bp, 10 predicted proteins | sample 1672621 | NCBI WGS metagenome assembly OLOO01 (sample SAMEA3136706, study PRJEB25190) | human gut metagenome | biome: human gut; feature: human-associated habitat; material: faeces | place: Austria | collected 2013 | reverse complement strand
GTATACACAATTGGAGGGATAACTTTATGGCAAATCTGATCCGCGGCCTGTCGGAGAATGGCGGGGTCGTATTCTGCGGCGTGGATTCCACCCAGATCGTCCGCAAGGCCGAAAAGCTGCACACCACCAGCGCCACCTGCAGCGCGGCACTGGGCCGTCTGCTCACCGGCGCGGCCCTGATGGGCTCCATGCTCAAGGACGACCGTGACCAGATCACCCTGCGTGTGTCCGGCGGCGGCCCGGCGGGCGTGGTCATTGCCTGCACCGACGGAACCGGCAACGTGAAGGGCTGCATCGATCACCCCTTGGTGGAGCTGCCCGCAAAGCCGAACGGCCACCTGGATGTGGGCGGCGCTGTGGGCAAAGACGGTGTGCTCACCGTCATCCGGGATAACCGCCTGCAGAAGGAGCCTACCGTGGGGCAGGTGCCGCTGGTCTCCGGCGAGATCGCCGAGGACCTGACCGCCTACTACGCCTACAGCGAGCAGGTGCCCACCGTCATGGCGCTGGGCGTGCTGGTGGACAAGGACCTGTCCATCCTGTGCGCAGGCGGCTTTATGGTGCAGCTGCTGCCCGGTGCCACCGATGCGGAGATCGATCAGCTGGAAAAGAATATCGCGGCCATGCCGTCCGTCACCACCCTGCTGCACGAGGGCAAGACCCCCGAGGACATGATGCAGCTGGCGCTGGCGGGCTTTGACCCCAACGTGCTGGACGAGCGCGATGTGCACTACCAGTGCGACTGCAGCGCCGAGCGCACCAAGGAGATGCTGTTCAGCCTTGGCCGCAAGGAGCTGGTGAGGATGCGCGACGAGGACCCCGCCTGCGAGGTGGTGTGCCACTTCTGCCACAGCAAGTACCAGTACGACCTCAACGACCTGCTTGCCGAGTACGACGCGCAGGCGGCGGAACGTGCCGCTGCAGAGCAGGGGACTTGACAAGCCGCTAAAAAACAACTATACTACAAATAGAAAAGGCGCTGTCCGCAATGGTCAGCTTCCCTTCGGCTAAGGAGTCAATAAGAATGACCGCTCAGGTTTGGGAGTCTGGGGCGGTCATTTCTTATTGTTATGGATCTCTTTGAAGATTGCCCATGCGATCTGAAATGTAATCCCAACTGTACCGCCAACAATGACGAACAGCTGCAGAACATCGTTCAACACCATGATGCATCCCCCCTTCCGCGTTTGCGAACGGGGGAACAAACAATAAGCTTTTACGTCCCCCGGACGCTTGCCGGAGGAAAGCATGACCACCTGCGCTTGCAGATAGCACCTTAACGCCACCCTTTTGGGGTGGCATTTTTAGTTTAGCATACTTTTTGACGAATTACAACGGGAATCCTTTCACCCGCAGATGTCCGCTGCCACGGTGTAGGTGACGGTATAGTCCAGTACATTGCCGTTCACGGTGCAGTCCTCTTTGCGGGCGATGTGCTCCGCGTCCGGCCATGCGGCGTACAGCGCCTGCAGGCTCTGCAGCCGGGCCAGCGCGGCGGCCTGCGCTTCGGTGCGGTGCAGCGATTCCGGCTGCTGCACATAGCGGCAGGTCTCCTCCACAGAGCAGGGCAGGGCAAGGCCCAGCAGCGGCACCTCCGGCTGGAAGTGCCGGAGGATCACCGCCGCATGTTCCGGCGCAGGTGCGGCGGGCAGGGGGAAGGTGTGCCCGAACGCTGTCACCCGGTATGCGCGGGTGCACGCGCCGGTGTACTGCTGCACCGTCTCTTCCAAGGGCACGGTGCGGGTGTCGCTCCACTCAAACTGAGCAACCACCGTTCCGGCGGCGGGCGCAAAGATCAGGGTGCCGTCCCGCTCGGCGCGGGCTGTGCCAATGAGGCCCTGCCCGGCTTCCACCTGCTGGCCCGGCTGCACCAGCATGGTGCCGCTGGTAAGGTTCGTGCGCAGAACAGTGCCGCTGCATCTGGCCCGGATGCCGTGCAGCGTTCCGGCGGCAATGTCCGGCTTGGGCCTGGCCGCGGCGGCTTCCACCACCAGCCGCCCTTTGGCAAAATTCAGGCTGGCCCAGGAGAACTCGCCGCTGTGCAAAAGGGCGTACTCCCCGGCGGTGAGCTTTGCCTCGGTCACAGCCGCACCGGGCTGCAGGCCCGCTTCCCGCAGGACGGCGCAGGCCCGCGCAGCCTGTCCGGTGGTGAGGGAAGAGGTGTCCGCATACCAGACGAACTGCTGTGCAAAGAGCAGCAGCGGCACAAACACCGCCAGCCCCGCCCAAAGCCCGGCCCGGCGCAGCAAGGGGCGCAGGCAGAAATACAGCCCCAGCTTCCGGCGGATGCGCAGCCGCACCCGGTGCTTGCGGGCCAGCGCGGCAAGGCGCGGGTACTGCCACGCGGCGCACCGCCCGCCAAACCCTCCCGGCAGGGCCGTTACCCCGTAGGGATGCAGCCCGGCCCGGGCGGCAGCGGTAAGCAGGGCTTCGGTGCTGCCATTGCATGCGGTGAACTCCACCGCGGCCCAAAGGCTTACCGGTTCCATGGGCACCTCCTAGTCATCCGCAAAGTCCGTGCGCACGAACCGCCCCCGCAGGGTCAGGCGGCTGGCGGTAAGGGTGACGATCTTCAGCCCGTCGCCGTAGATGGTCAACCGGCCATGGGGCATCTGCAGGCACAGCCGGTCGGGGCTGTAGGTCAGGATGCGGCAAAAGTGCTCCACCTCCATGCGGCCCCCGCTCAGGTAGACGGCAGGGGTGCGGTAAAAGCCCTGCGGCGGCTGACGGAACAGCAGGGCCAGCCAGCTTTGCAGCAAAAGCCGCTTTTTGCGCTTGGCACACATCCCATTCCCTCCCATCCCGAAGTTCTGCCCGCGGCGCGCTGCTACATATATATGGATGCGGAGGGCTGAGTTATGAATCGAAGCTGGAATTTCCGGCGGGGCGTGCTGCTGGCGCTGGCAGGGTACACGGCGTTTCTGGTGTTTGCCGCGCCGCAGCGCTGTGCCGATGCCCTGCAGGCGGGGCTGCGGCTGTGCGGCGGGCCGCTGCTGGTATCGCTGTTTCCGTTCCTCATCGTTTCGGCACTGCTCATGGGCTGCGGGGCCGGGCCGCTGCTGGGCTTTGCGTTCCAGCCGGCAGCCCGGGTCATCGGGGTGCGGGCAAAGGCCGCAGGCAGTGTGCTGCTCATAGGGTTTCTGGGCGGGTTTGCGCCGGCAGCGGCCGCAGCGGCACAGGCGGTGCGCACCGGTCAGCTGACGCCCCGGCAGGCATCGGTGCTGCTGCCCGCCTGTGTGTGCAGCGGGCCGTCCTTTGTCATCCTCACGGTAGGGCAGCAGATGCTGGGCAGCCGCGCGGTGGGGGTGCGGCTGTTTGCGGCCCAGCTGCTGGCGGGATACCTCACGGCGGCGCTGCTGTGCAGGATGCAGGGCGGGGCCGGGCAGGCTCCACCCGCGCAGGGGGAAACCATTCAGCTGCCCGCACTGGACGCGGTGATCGCGCAGGCGGCAGTGACCTACCTGAAGCTCTGCGGCTTTGTGCTGTACTTCCGGCTGCTGGCGGCAGGGTGCGGGGCATTGCTGCCACAGCCGTGGGCGGCGCTGCCCGCCATGCTGCTGGAAGTGTGTTCCGGCTGCGATCAGGCCGCCCGCACCGGGCTGTGGGCCAGCACGCTGTGCTGTGCGGCGCTCAGTGTGCAGGGGGTGTCGGTGCTTTTGCAGGTGCGCACCATCTGCCCGGCCGAGATCTCGCTGCGGCCTTTGCTGGCAGCGCGGGCGGTGCATCTGCCGCTTTCGGTGGCGCTGTTCTGGCTGGGCAGCACCGTGCCGGTGCAGGCCGTGCAGACCTTTACCACCCTGACCGAACGGGTGGTGGTGCTGCGCCGTGTCCCGCTGGACTGCGCCCTGCTGGCCTTTGCCGTGTGCTGCATTACGGTGGAGGAGTTGGCGAGGAGTTAAGGTGCGGGCTGGGCTGTGGGCTGGGAGTTTCTCCAGCGAATGTCCGGGAAGTGGGGCCCCGTGCGTAAGCACAGGGGCGGAACCGTGGGTTCCGGGCTGTTCGCGGAGAAAGCTGCCAGCACGCAGCCTACGGTTTCAGGAAACTTTATCAGGTGCTACTGTAGGAGCGTTATCTGATACAGTGGCAGATTATTGACGCTGATGCGATGAAAAATGCAGTGTATCAAGCTGATACAGTGCCCCCTTGATTGATACAGTGCGTCAGTGTATCAGGGCAGGCCAGTGTATCAACTTGATACACTGGCAAAAAGAAACATAAGTAAGTTATATATTTCTCACTGTATCATGTGTTTCTCCACGGTAGGCCAGCCGGGTAAACCACCCTCGCGCGCCGTCCTTTTGGCACAGCTGATATTTTGCAATGTCGCCATCCCGTACAAGCTCAGCATACGAGCGTTTGTAAGTGGCTTCACTGCACTTGATCTCCTGAAGTACAGCACTTTTGAGTTGAGGATTTGCCATCGACCCAAGGCGGCTCTCGGACAGAACGTTCAGGATGGCGCTGCGGGTGTCCTGCCGGGTCTCCGCCGTGCGCACCCGCCGCTCCTCAATGAAGTCGGCATCCTTCTTGTCGGTGTAGCCGTCAAACACGGCCCGTGCGGTCTTTACGCCCTCCACCTCCACATCGTCGATGTGCAGCAGCACCGTCTGCTGGGGGCGGGCGTAGCTGCTTTTCTCGTGGCTGAGATAAATTTTGCCGTCGTTCTTGGCGCGGCCCATCATCAGCACGCTGCGGGCCATGTCCCAGATATCCGAGCTGTCGGCCAGACGTGCGCGGCCGGAAACGCCCTGCTTTTTGTTGGAGTGCATCACGATGAGCACCGCGCAGCCCTGCTTTGCGGCAATGGCGCGCAGCGGCAGCAGGGCACTGCGCATCTGGTTGCGGCTTGCCATCTCCACATCGGCGGGCAGAAAGCTCTGCAGCGGGTCCACGATGAGCAGCAGCGGCCCGGCCTTGGCGGCAAAATCCGCCAGTGCCTGATCCTTGAGGGTAAGGGGCTGGCCGGTCTTGCCAAAGTAGTCGTCGGCGGTCAGAACCAGTACCCGGTTCATGTCGGCCCCGGCCGCCAGCAGACGGGCCTTGAGCACCTTGCCGGGGTCGTCCTCGCCCGCAAGCAGCAGAACCTTGCCGGTCTGCTGCGGCGGCAGCGGAAAAAAGCCGGAGGTCTTGCCCGCCGTCACATAGGCAATGAGCTGTGCCTGCCAGATGCCCTTGCCGGTGCCGCCGTCGGCACCCAGCAGCGACACTTCGCCCAGCGGCAGCAGCTGCGGCACCAGCCACGCCACGCTCTGCATGGGCACATCGGCCAGCAGACCGGGCTGCGCCGCGCTGCCCTCCAGCGCAAGCTTGCGCTGCTTTGCGTCCGCGTTCACGGCTGCCATAAAGGCTGCGGGGTCGGCCTGCCACGCCTGCTTGCAGGTGTTGAGCCATTGATCGATCTTGTAATTGACGGCGGGCAGCTGCATGCTGCAGGCTGCGCCGCGCACGTCGTCCAGCAGGTCTTCCCGTGCATCCGGGTCGGTCTGGTGGAACATTACCGCAAAGGTCAGGCGGCTGAACAGCTGCTGCTCGGTCCTGCAGGCATCCAGCATGTTCAGAAAGTCTGTGCGGTCCTGAATGGATACTCCCAAAATACATTTCTCCTTTCGCTGTGGTTTATAACTGGAAGCAAAACCAAATGTTGTTGCTATAAGTATAACTCTGAAAAAACAACGTGTCAACAAATAGTTTTTGCGCAAAAAGCCACAGCTTCCGGGGCGAAAATGCACAGGAAAATGGGGAAAGAAAAAGAGAAGGCGGGCACCTTCTCTTGACAAAACGGCAAAAAATAACTATACTACAAATAGAAAAGGTGCTGTCCGCAATGGTCAGCTCCTTCCGGTTGGATCAATAAGAATGACCGCTTACCGTTTGGAGACAGGGGCGGTCATTTCTTATTGTTATGGATCTCTTTGAAGATTGCCCATGCGATCTGAAATGTAATCCCAACTGTACCGCCAACAATGACGAACAGCTGCAGAACATCGTTCAACACCATGATGCATCCCCCCTTCCGCGTTTGCGAACGGGGGAACAAACAATAAGCTTTTACGTCCCCCGGACGCTTGCCGGAGGGAAGCATGACCACCTGCGCTTGCAGATAGCACCTTAACGCCACCCTTTGGGGTGGTGTTTTTAGTTTAACATACTTTTTGACGAATTACAATCAGAACCCACAGAAACGACGCTTTGTAAAATTTTATGGTGCATGGTTGCTTTTTGAAAAAAGCAGAGTATAATAAAAGTGAGAAAGTAAGAAAATCGCACAAAGGAGGATGAAGGATGCTGACGGAATTGAGGACAAAATCCCAGATCACCATTCCAAAGGATATTGTAATGAAGATGGGCCTGCGTGAGGGCGACAAGCTGGAGATCGTGGAGAAGGATGGCGTGATCGAGCTGATGCCGGTAGCCGTTTACCCCAAAAAGTATCTGGACGAGCTGCGCAGCGAGATCAACGAAGCAAAGGCCAAAATTGCGGCAGGGGAGCAGCCGGTGTTCGACACTGTGGACGCACTGTTTGAAGCGCTGGACGGTGCGGACGAATGAATTACAAGATCACCTACACCAAACGATTCATAAAGAACCTGAAGCGTTTGAACGCAGCGGAGCGGGCGCAGCTGAAAAAGAAGCTGGAAATTCTGGAAATGGACCCGCTGAAGTAAGGAGTGATTCTGGATGTTACAGCCGAAGCTGACAAAGGTGGAACCCGTAAAACCGATGAAGCTCTGCCTTTATTATGAGACGGGCGAGGTAAAGCTGTTTGATGCAGCCCCTTATGCCACCGGTTCGTGGTACGGCAGGCTGCAGGATGAGCGTTACTTTGCTACCGTGCATCTGCTGCCGGGCGGTATTGGCATCGAGTGGGAAGAGGGGCAGGATATCTCCCCACATGAGCTGTACGAAAACAGCGTTCCTGTGAAGAAAACAGCATAACCCAATGCAAAAGGCCGCTGCACGGTTTACATGCAGCGGCCTTTCCGTATTCAGCGGCGGTTTACTGGATGCCGGTCACAGGGTAGTCCTGATCCTCAACGGCCTTCTTCAGCACGTCGTCGGCGACCTCGGCGTTCAGGGTGACGATGGCGGTGCCGGCCTCGTGGCTCACCACGGCCTCGTCCACCTCGGGCAGGGCTTCCAGAGCCTTCTTCACGCGGGCTTCGCAGTGGCCGCACATCATGCCTTCCACCTTCAGGGTCTTTTTCATAGCAGTGTCCTCCTTGGTACTCTCTTTATTTGCAACCGCTGCGGGCTGTGCGGAGACAGCGGGCAGGGAAGCAGCATTTTTTGCCGCACGATCGTGCTTTGTGCTGTGCACGTCGAACAGGTTCAGGCGCAGGGCGTTGCTTACCACGCAGAAGCTGGAAAGGCTCATGGCAGCAGCACCGAACATGGGGTTCAGCGTCAGGCCGAAGGGGATGAACACGCCTGCGGCCAGCGGGATGCCGATGATGTTGTAGATGAACGCCCAGAACAGGTTTTCGTGGATGTTGCGCAGGGCAGCGCGGCTCAGGCGGATGGCGGCGGGCACGTCCGACAGCTTGGAGTTCATCAGCACCACGTCCGCCGCGTCGATGGCAACGTCGGTGCCTGCGCCGATGGCGATGCCGGTGTCGGCACGGGTCAGGGCCGGGGCATCGTTGATGCCGTCGCCCACCATGGCCACCTTGCCGGATGCCTGCAGCTGGCGGATGACCGCTTCCTTGCCGTCGGGCAGCACGCCTGCGATCACCTCGTCCACACCGGCCTGCCTGCCAATGGCGTCGGCAGTGCGCTGGTTGTCACCGGTGAGCATGACCACGCGGATGCCCATGGCCTGCAGCTCTCGGATGGCGCGGGGGCTGTCCTCCTTGATGGTATCGGCCACCGCGATGATGCCCAGCAGACGGCCTGCTCCGCCGAAGAACAGGGGCGTTTTGCCCTGTGCGGAAAGAGCTGCGGCCTTTTCCTGCAGCTGTGCGGGCACGGTGACTTTGGTGCCGATAAAGGACGCATTGCCGCCAAAGATCTCCACGCCGTCCAGCTTTGCGGCCAGACCGTTGCCCGGCAGGGCGGCAAAGCCGGATACCTCGGGGGCGGTGAGCTGCTGCGCGTCGGTGCAGGCCAGCACGGCCTTTGCCAGCGGGTGCTCGCTCTTGCGCTCCAGTGCGGCGGCAAGGGTGAGCAGCTCCGCCTCGGAAACGCCCTCGGCGGGCAGAATGTCGGTCACTTTGGGTTCACCGCTGGTGATGGTGCCGGTCTTGTCCAGCGCCACGATCTGGGTGCGGCCTGCAGCTTCCAGCGAAGCGGCGGTCTTGAACAGGATGCCGTTCTTTGCACCCAGACCGTTGCCCACCATGATGGCCACCGGCGTTGCCAGACCCAGCGCACAGGGGCAGCTGATGACCAGCACGGAGATGCCGCGGGCCAGTGCATAGCCCAGCTCCCGGCCCAGCAGCAGCCACACGATGGTGGTGACCACCGCAATGGTAATGACCGCAGGCACGAAGAAACCGGACACCGTATCGGCGATTTTTGCAATGGGAGCCTTGGTGGCGGCGGCATCGCTGACCATCCGGATGATCTGGGCAAGGGTGGTGTCCTCGCCCACGCGGGTGGCCCGGCACTGCAGGAAACCGGACTGGTTGGTGGTGGCAGCGCTTACCTTATCGCCCGCAGCCTTGTCCACGGGGATGCTCTCGCCGGTCAGGGCGCTCTCGTTCACGGCGCTGGTGCCTTCCAGCACGATGCCGTCCACGGGGATGTTCTCGCCAGGGCGCACCACAAAGATGTCCCCCTTCTGCACCTGCTCGATGGGCACGGTCACTTCGGCACCGTCCCGCAGCAGGGTGGCGGTCTTGGGGGCAAGCTTCATCAGGCTCTTGAGCGCGTCGGTGGTCTTGCCCTTGGAGCGGGCTTCCAGCATCTTGCCCACCGTGATGAGGGTCAAGATCATGGCGGCGGACTCAAAGTAGAACTCCATCATATAGTGCATGACCAGCTCGCTGTTGCCATCCACCTGCGCGCGGGTCATGGCGAACAGGGCGTAGGTGCTCCACACAAAGCTTGCCATGGAACCCATGGCCACCAGCGTGTCCATGTTGGGCGAGCCGTGGAGGAGGCCCTTGAAGCCGTTGATGAAGAACTTCTGGTTGATGACCATGACGATGCCCGCCAGCAGCAGCTGCACAAGGCCCATGGCGATGTGGTTGCCGTCGAACCAGCGGGGCAGGGGCCAGCCCCACATCATGTGGCCCATGGAGAAGTACATCAGCACCAGCAGAAAGCCCAGCGACGCAATGAGCCGCCGCTTGAGCTTGGGGGTCTCGTGGTCGGCCAGCGCGTCAAGGTCGGCGCTGGTGGAGCTGGCAGCCGCCGCGCCCGCACGCTTGGGGCTGGCACCGTAACCGGCATCCTGCACGGCCTTGATGATCTCGGCAGAGCTGGCGGTGCCCTCCACGCCCATGGAGTTGGTCAGCAGGCTCACCGAACAGCTGGCAACGCCGGGCACCTTGCTCACGGCCTTCTCCACCCGGGCGGAGCAGGCTGCGCAACTCATGCCGGTAACGTTGTATTGTTCCATAAAATATCACTCCTACGTTGAGTATGCACGGGAAAGGGCTTCTTATTTCATGAGCTTGGGCAGCAGATTCACCAGCTCGTCCAGCTTTGCCTCGCTGCCCGCGCGCAGGTCGTCCGCCACGCAGGTGGAGATGTGCTGGGCCAGCAGCTCCTTGGAAAAGCTGTTCAGCGCCGAGTTCGCCGCCGCCACCTGCACAAGGATGTCCACGCAGTAGGCATCCTTTTCCAGCATGCCGCGGATGCCGCGCACCTGCCCCTCGATGCGGCTGAGCCGGTTCAGCAGGGCCTTGTGCTCCTCCGGGGTGCGGTCCTTGTGGCGGCAGCAGGAGGGGGTGACGCTTTCGGTGGGCACAGCGGATGCGTCAATGGCCGGAGCCGTGGCAGCTTCGGGCTGGGCGGGCGTGCCGCAACAGCAGCAGGGCTTTTTCTCGTTGTCCATAAAATATCTCCTTTACCCATAGGGGGTATACGTCTTACAGCATGAGTATAGCACAGCAAACCCGATAATTCAAGTAGGGAATTGAAAAATACAAACAAAAAGAGGGAAGGCATTGCAAATGCCTTCCCTCTATCAAATCACTTTTACTTCTCCAGAATCCGCGGCACAAACAGGCCCAGCATCTTGCCCCACCAGTA
>OLOO01002462.1_pt1 | contig 10208 bp, 6 predicted proteins | sample 1672621 | NCBI WGS metagenome assembly OLOO01 (sample SAMEA3136706, study PRJEB25190) | human gut metagenome | biome: human gut; feature: human-associated habitat; material: faeces | place: Austria | collected 2013 | reverse complement strand
ACCATTTGAGTATTGAGCCACTCGCTTTTCATTTCCTGATGATGTGTGTATGTTTCGATTTATCGTGCTAAAGTGTTTTGATCTAGTAACGGGCTTCTTATATACAAAAGAAGCATTTTGAAAGGATTTGTTTATGGGAAGGGTGTACAACTTTTCTGCTGGTCCCGCAGTTCTTCCTGAAGAGGTATTGCGCGAGGCTGCTGAGGAAATGCTCGACTACAAAGGCTGCGGCATGTCAGTTATGGAAATGAGTCACCGATCTAAGACTTTTGCCGAAATTATTGAAACGGCAGAAGCGGATTTGCGCGAACTCATGAACATTCCTTCAAATTACAAGGTTCTTTTCTTGCAGGGTGGTGCATCTCAGCAATTTGCCGCAATCCCAATGAACCTCATGCTTACTGGTAAGGCTGACTATATTGTTTCAGGAAGTTGGTCCAAAAAGGCTTATAAAGAAGCAACCATGTTTGGTAATGCGCGTTGCGTGGCGTCAAGTGAGGATGAAAACTTCTCCTATATTCCCGATGTTGATTCTCTTGATTTAGATCCAGAGGCAGATTATGTCTACATCTGCGAAAACGAAACCATTTACGGAACTCATTATCATAAACTTCCCGAAACGGGAGATGTTCCTTTGGTTTCTGATGTTTCTTCTTGCTTTTTGTCTGAGCCTGTTGATGTTTCCAAGTACGGTCTTATTTATGGTGGCGTTCAAAAGAATGTTGGTCCTGCGGGTGTAGTGATTGTTATTATCCGCGAGGATTTAGTCAAAGACGAATGGCTTCCAAATACTCCTACCATGCTTCGTTATAAGACACAGGTTGACAACGATAGTCTTTACAACACGCCTCCTGCCTATGGCATTTACATTTGTGGCAAAGTTTTCAAATGGCTTAAAGCTCAAGGCGGTCTTGAGGCAATGAAGCAGCGTAACGAGGAAAAGGCTCAGCTTCTTTACGATTATCTCGATCAGAGCTCGTTATTTAAGGCTACTGCACGTAAAGAAGATCGTTCTATCATGAACGTTCCGTTCATTACGGGAAGCGATGAGCTTGATGCAGAATTTGTTGCGGAAGCTAAAAAAGTTGGCATCGAAAGCATCAAGGGTCACCGAAGCGTTGGCGGTATGCGTGCAAGCATTTATAACGCTATGCCTAAAGAGGGCGTAGAGAAGCTTGTTGAGTTCATGAAGGAATTTGAGGCAAAGCATCTTTAAAAGCACTAATTTAAAGGGCTTAGGCATACTTTAACAGTATCGCTTCTTGATGATGAATTATTGGTGAGGGCTAGATTGCGTAAATGGCAATAAAAGTACTTACTTTTTAATTGCGCAAATACGCAATTAGCCTTCATTTAGAAAAACTTTACCTAAAAGAAAATAAACGCATAGATATTTTGGGGTATGGTATACTCGAACGGTCTGTGTAGAAGCAGATAGAGTAATTGTTGGCCCCCGAGTTGTTGGCGAGGTTTCTTCTCGTAACATGCATGTGAATGTTTAACTACAAACACGTACGAAGGGTCCCCGAAATTTTTTGAAAGGGGTCCGTTTTGACCGAAATCAAAAACACGTCCGTTATCGAATTCGAAGACATTTCTGATGAAGAAATGAACCAGATGATCGACGGCACTTTGACCGATTTTGATGAGGGCGATCTCATCGACGGCACTGTTGTTAAGATCGAGCATGATGAGGTTCTCGTTGATATCGGATTCAAGAGCGAAGGTGTTATTCCTGCACGTGAGCTTTCTATCCGTAAAGATGCTGATCCATCTGAGGTTGTTAACCTTGGCGATAAACTTGAAGCTCTCGTTCTTCAGAAGGAAGATAAGGATGGTCGTCTTATTCTTTCTAAGAAGCGTGCTGAGTACGAACGTGCTTGGATTCAGGTTGAAGATAAGTTCAAGGCTGGAGAAGTTGTTACTGGTGAAGTTATCGAGGTTGTTAAGGGTGGCTTGATTCTTGACATTGGCCTCCGTGGCTTCTTGCCTGCTTCTTTGGTTGACCTTCGTCGTGTTAAGGATCTTACCGCTTATCTTGGTACTGAAATTGAAGCTCGCGTTATCGAGATGGATCGCAACCGCAACAACGTCGTTCTCTCCCGCCGCGTGGTGCTCGAGGAGTCCCGCAAGGCCGAGCGCTCCGAGATTCTCTCCAAGCTCAAGAGCGGCATGCGTCTCAAGGGCACCGTTTCCTCCATCGTGGACTTCGGCGCATTTGTGGACCTCGGCGGCATCGACGGCCTGATCCACATCTCCGAGCTCTCTTGGAACCACGTTAACCATCCCTCCGAGGTCGTCAAGGTCGGCCAGGAGGTTGAGGTCGAGGTGCTCGACGTCGACCTGAACCGCGAGCGCATCTCCCTCGGTCTCAAGCAGACCACCGAGGATCCTTGGCGCACCCTCGTCAAGAAGTACCCCGTTGACGCCATCGTCGAGGGCAAGGTCACCAAGCTCGTCACCTTCGGCGCCTTCGTCGACCTTGGTGACGGCGTCGAGGGCCTGGTCCACATCTCCGAGATGGCCAAGCAGCACGTCGACCAGCCTTCCCAGGTCTGCACCGTGGGCGACACCGTCCAGGTGAAGGTCATGGAGATCGACCTCGACCGTCGTCGCATCTCCCTGTCCATGAAGGCCGCCGCCGAGACCCTCGGCACCGAGGTTGAGGTCAAGCCTCTCCCCGAGTCCGAGAAGCCGGCCGAGGCTGCCGAGGAGACCGTCGAGGAGTAAGCTCCCCCTCGCTCTCGCAGCAAGCAGGTTCAAGGGCCGTCCCCAATGTGGGGGCGGCCCTTTTTCTATTCAGGTTTCAGGCAAGCGGCATGTTATTCTCGCCAAAAGGTTTCCAACGCTTTGCTTTTGTTAAGCGAGGTTAAAAGAACCAGGCCAAACGGGCACTTCGCGGATACTACCTTTACCGAGGTACAACCGACATGCGTTGTCTCCGGCCGCGCGAAAGGGACGCGCGTCAAATAGGGAGAAGAGAAAGGCAAGTCAAATGACTAACCTCACCCGCCGTAACTTCGTCAAGGGCGCCGCCGTTGCCGGCTCCGCCGCGACGATGCTCTCCATGGCCGCCTGCGGCGGCTCCGACTCCTCCACCACCGACGGTGGCGAGAAGAAGAAGGTCCTGCGCTTCGGCCAGTCCAACGCCAAGCTCGGCCTGGACATGCAGAAGTCCACCAGCTCCGGCTCTTCCTCCGTCTCCGACTGCGTCTTTGAGGCTCCCCTTCGCTGGACCGAGGACAACGAGCTCGTCCCGTGCCTGCTGACCGAGATCCCGACCTTCGAGGACGACGGCGTCACCCTGCACTGCACCCTCAAGGAGGGCATCAAGTGCCACGACGGCTCCACGCTGACTGCCAATGACGTGAAGTTCACCTTCGAGCGTATGTTCAAGCCTGAGACCGCCGCCAAGTCCACCTACATGTACGATCTCATTAAGGGCGCCAAGGACATGCTCGCCGGCACCGCCACCGAGCTCGAGGGCCTCACCGTCGAGGACGACACCCACTTCACCTTCGTCCTCGAGTCTCCGATGGTCACCTTCATCAACAACCTGGGCATCAACTACGCCCAGATCTTCCCGCAGAAGGCCTGTGAGGAGGCTGGCGACCAGTGGGGCTGGGGCACCAACTGCGTCGGCACCGGCAAGTACAAGATCGTCGAGAACGACGACACCACCGAGGTCAAGTTCGAGAAGTTCGCCGAGTACCACGACGGCGAGCCTGCCCTGGACGAGATTGACATCATCTACTACGACGACAACAACACCAAGCTGATGGCCTTCAAGAACGGCGACATCGACTGGTGCGACGTCTCTGCCGACATGCTGGCCCAGTACTCCAACGACCCCGACGTCAAGGACTGCATCACCCTGTACAGCACCCTAGGCGTGCACTTCGTGAACCTCAACCTCCAGAGCGACAACCTCAAGGACGTCAAGGTCCGCGAGGCCCTCTCCCTGGCCATCGACCGTCAGGCCCTCATCGACAACACTCTGTCCGGCGCCGGCGAGCCCGCTGGCTGCTGGCTGGCTCCTGCCACCCCGGGCCACGACGACTCCGCCAAGCTCGACTATGACCCCGAGAAGGCCAAGCAGCTCCTCGCCGAGGCCGGCGTCTCCAACCTCACCCTGGACTGCAAGATCCGCAAGGGCCAGTACGAGAAGTACATGACCGTCATCCAGTCCTACTGGGCCGAGATCGGCGTCACCCTCAAGCTCACCGTCGAGGACTCCGGCGTCTGGCAGTCCGACTGGGCCGACGGCAACCTCGAGATCACTGCCATCGGCTGGTTCCCGCTCTACGCCGACGCCGACAACCACATGTACACGTACTTCTACAGCGCCAACGCCAAGGCCAAGTCCTCCTTCTACAACAACCCCAAGGTTGACGAGCTCCTCTCCGCTGCCCGCGTCTCCCAGGACAAGGACGAGCGCGCTTCCCTCTACAAGGAGGCCGACCACATCATCTGCCACGAGGACTTTGCCACCATCCCGCTGTTCTGGCCCAAGAACTCCTTCGCGGCCAAGAGCTACGTCAAGAACGCCAAGGTCGGCAACCTCGTGTACCACATGTTCGACCTTGACATCGACACCTCTGATCCGGACTACAAGACCGCTTAAGGGGTAGCCTAGAAAGCGTTATCCGGGACGTCCCGACGCCGGTTATGGTTGTCGGGACGTTCCCGAGTTTGAGGGGCGTGGCGCAACGGGGAGTGCGCGTAATGCGCCACGTAAGAAAGGAGTAGGTGGATGAGAGACTATCTCATCAAGAGGATCTTGCTGGCCATCGGCGTCATCTTCGCCATCTCGGCCATCACGTTCTTCGTGCTCAACATCGTGCCGGGTGACCCCGTGCGCGTCATGGTGGGCGATATGGCCGACGAGGCCACCATTCAGCGCATCCGTGAGCAGATGGGCCTGAACAAGCCCGTGCTCGAGCAGTTTGCCAACTGGCTCGGCAACATGCTCCACGGCGACTTCGGCACGTCCTACACGCAGCGCAAGGCCGTTGTCGACCTGATGGGTAACGCCTTTGGCACCACGGTCAAGCTCGCTGGCTTCGCCTACATCTTCGCCCTCATCCTGGGCCTCGTCGTGGGCGTCGTCGCCGCCGTCAACCACGGCCGCGTTGCCGACCGCGTCCTGATGTCCCTCTCCATCTTCGGCATCTCCGCGCCTGCCTTCTGGATGGCCGTCATCCTGCAGATCGTCTTTGCGCTGACCCTCAAGTGGTTCCCGCTCTCCGGCATCAAGACCTGGCAGGCCTTCGTGCTTCCCACGTGCGCCCTGGGCATCCGCTACGCGGCGTCCATCGCCCGCGTCACCCGCACCTCCATGCTCGAGGTCCTCTCGCAGGACTTCATGCGCACCGCAGAGGCCAAGGGCGTCAAGAAGTGGGTCATCATCCTGAAGCACGGCCTGCGCAACGCCCTCATCCCCATCATCACCATTGCGGGCACGCAGCTGGGCGACATCTTCACGGGCTCCATCCTCATCGAGTCCATCTTTGCCATGCCGGGCATGGGCAAGCTCCTGCTTGACGCCATCAACGCCCGCGACCTGCCCCTCATTCAGGGCGGCGTCATGTACATCGCACTCATCTGCGTCGTGGTCTACCTCGTCGTTGACATCCTCTACGCCGTCGTTGACCCGCGCATCCGACTCGGAGAGGAGGCCGCGGAGTAATGGGACTGCTTTCTAGCGACAAGAACGACTCCAAGGTCCAGGAGACCGAGCGCGTCGCGGCCGACGCTGCCGCCGCCATCGCCGACGAGAAGGCCAAGACCGGCAAGAAGCGCGCCCAGAGCTACTGGGCCGTCTCCTGGAACATCTTCAAGAAGAACAAGCTCGGCATGTTCTGCCTCATCGTGGTCGCCCTGCTGTGCCTGGTGGCCATCTTCGCGCCCGTTCTGGCGCCCTATGACCCGGACGCCCAGGAGATCACCAACATGTTCCAGAACCCCGGCGGCGCCCACATCTTCGGCACCGACGAGTACGGCCGAGACATCCTCTCCCGCGTCATCTACGGCTGCCGCATCAGCCTCTCCGTCGGCGTGGTCTCCCAGGCCATCGCCCTTCTCATCGGGTTTACCGCGGGCGTTTTGGCCGGCTACTTTGGCGGCAAGGTCGACGCTGTCATCTCCTTTGTGATCCAGGTGTTCTCCAGCTTCCCGTTCCTGCTCTTCGCCATCGTTGTGATGTTTGCCATGGGGCCGGGCCTCATCAACCTCTACGTGGCGCTGGGTCTTCTGGGCTGGACCTCCACGGCGCGTCTGGTGCGTGGCGACGTCATGCGCCTCAAGGGCTCCGAGTACATCCAGAGCTGCATCCTCTCTGGCGGCAAGCCCATGCGCATCATCCTGAAGCACCTGCTGCCCAACTGCGTCTCCACGCTCATCGTCGTGTCCACGCTGGGCATCCCCAACGCCATCCTGTCCGAGGCGTCCCTGTCCTTCCTGGGCCTGGGTGTCCAGCCGCCGATGTCCTCCTGGGGCCAGATGATCTCTGCCGCCCAGCCCTACATCCAGACCTGCACGTACTACAGCATCATCCCCGGCGTTGCCATCATCATCACGGTCATGGCCTTCAACCTCCTGGGTGACGCGCTTCGTGACGCGCTCGATCCCAAGATGCGTTCCTAGGGGAGGGGAGAAGAACCAATGTCTGAGACCAACGTTTCCCTGAATGCCGAGCTCCGAGACGAGCTGGCCGACGAGATCGAGGCCAAGATCGCCAAGTCCAAGAAGGCCGACGTGCTTCTGGACGTGGATGACCTCTGCGTGACACTGTTCACCGAGGACGGCGAGCTTCCCGCCATCCGTCATCTCAACCTCGTCATGCGCAAGGGCGAGACCCTGGCCGTCGTCGGCGAGTCTGGCTGCGGCAAGTCCATGACGGCCCTTTCCATCATGGGCCTTCTGCCCCAGCCCCCCGCAAGGATCGTGGGTGGCTCCATCAACCTGGAGGGCACGGACCTCGCCAAGCTCTCCCGCGACGAGATGCGTTCCTTCCGCGGCTCCAAGATCGGCATGATATTCCAGGAGCCCATGACCTCTCTCAACCCGGTCATGAAGGCGGGCCTGCAGATCCGCGAGGGCATCCTCGTCCACAACCCCAAGATGGACAAGAAAGAGGCCGACGCCCGCGCTCTTGAGATGATCAAGCTCGTCGGCATCCCCGCCCCCGAGAAGGTCTTCAAGAGCTATCCGCACGAGCTCTCCGGCGGCATGCGCCAACGCGTCATGATCGCCATGGCCCTTGCCTGCCAGCCGAGCCTGCTCATCTGCGACGAGCCCACCACGGCCCTGGACGTCACCATCCAGGCGCAGATCCTGCAGCTCATTGACCACATGCGCGAGGAGCTTGGCACCGCCGTCATGCTCATCACCCACGACATGGGCGTCGTGTCCGAGATGGCCGACTGGGTCGCCGTCATGTACGCCGGCCACCTGGTGGAGTACACCACCGCGGGCGAGCTCTTCACCAACCCCAAGCATCCCTACTCCATCGGCCTCATCAACTCCATCCCCTCGATGGATGACGCCGTGGAGAAGCTCTACGCCATTCCCGGCAACGTGCCCATGCTGAACGAGCTGCCTGACGGCTGCCCGTTCCACCCCAGGTGCCCGTACGCCAAGGACGTGTGCCGCACCAAGTGCCCGCACGTCTCGCCGCTCAATGGTGACGAGAACCACACCGTGGCCTGCTGGATGTTTGACTCTGAGGAATGGGGGGAGTAGCGATGGGCAAGAACGCCGACATGAACGACGTCGTTCTCAAGGTCGAGCACCTCACCAAGCACTACCCGATCAAGAAGGGCGTCTTCAGCAAGTCCGACGCCTGCGTGCACGCGCTGGAGGACGCCTCCTTTGAGGTCCATCGCGGAGAGACCTTCGCCATCGTGGGCGAGTCCGGCTGCGGAAAGTCCACCACGGGCAAGTGCATCCTGCGCCTGACCGAGCCCACCTCCGGCGAGGTCATCCTCGACGGCGAAGACTTCACCAAGCTCAAGGGCGAGGACCTTACGCGCGCCCGCCAGAAGATGAAGCTCATCTTCCAGGACCCGTACAGCTCCCTCAACCCGCGCATGACCGTGGCCGACATCATTGCCGAGCCCATCGACATTGCTGGCACCTACAAGACCCGCGCCGAGCGCGATGCCCGCGTCGAGGAGATCATGCAGGCCGTGGGCCTGGACCTGGCCTTCAAGTACCGCTACCCGCACGAGTTCTCCGGCGGTCAGCGCCAGCGCATCGGCATCGCCCGGGCCATCGTGCTTGAGCCCGAGATCGTCGTCTGCGACGAGCCCGTCTCGGCCCTGGACGTCTCCGTGCAGGCAAAGGTCATCAATCTGCTTGAGGAGCTGCAGGACAAGCTTGGGCTGTCTTACATCTTCATCAGCCACGACCTCTCCGTGGTCAAGCACATCTCCGACACGGTCATGGTCATGTACCTCGGCCACACCATGGAGCTGGCGAGCAAGCAGGAGATCTTCGACGAGCCCCTGCACCCCTACACCAAGGCGCTTCTCGACGTCATTCCGCGCATTCGCCACGAGCGCATCCAGGACAAGAAGATCCTGCAGGGCGACGTGCCCAGCCCCACCAACCCGCCTGCGGGCTGCGTCTTCCACACGCGCTGCCAGCACTGCATGAAGGTCTGCTGCGAGCGCGCGCCCGAGATGCGCGAGGTCAAGCCTGGCCACAAGTGCGCCTGCCACCTGTTTGACGAGGGGCTGACGGAGGAGGAGAAGACTCCGGTCTCAATCTAGTCCCACCTGTTCGGGAGCCCCTGGTTATCTCCGTGCTCGGACAGTCCTGCTCGCACGGACGCCACATTAAGTGGCGTCCGGCTCGTGCGGAACTGCGCCGGAGATAATCAGGGGCTCCCTGCGTTTGGAGAGTTAGATCAAGTTCCTGGTTTCCTCGGCATTAAGCACGGTCAATTGGCGGCTTGCTGACCGAGAAAATCGCGTATCACGGGTGCTGGTGCTAAATGCCTCTTATAAAAAGAGAAGGAGAAGTACATGTCTGACGTGCTTGATAGGTTTATTAAGTATTGCGCGGTTCCGTCGCAGTCGAATCCGCTGACGGCGGAGAAGGTGCCCTCTACGCCGGAGCAGTTCGACATTGCCAACGTCATTGCCCAGGACCTGCGCGAGCTGGGCGCAGAGGACGTCGCCGTCGACGAGCACGCCTACGTGACGGCGCACTGGCCGGCCTCCGAAGGCTGCGAGGACCTGCCGTGCCTGGGCTTCTGCTGCCACATCGACACCGCCTGGCAGAGCGTGGGCAGCCCCGTGCACCCCGAGGTCAAGCACTACGAGGGCGGAGAGCTCCGCATTGGTACTGACCGTGACGGCCGCGAGGTTGTGGTCTCTCCTGAGACCAACCCGCAGCTGGCCAACATGGCCGGTTGGGACATCGTGACCACGGACGGCACCTCCCTGCTGGGCGGGGACGACAAGGCCGGCGACGCCATGGTCGTGAGCCTGCTTGCCCGCCTGAAGGCCGACCCCAGCCTGCCCCACCCGCGCCTGGCGCTCTCCTTCGTGCCTGACGAGGAGATCGGCCACGGCGCCGCCCTGCTTGACCTCAAGGAGTTCGGCGCGGACTTTGGCTACACCATCGACGGCGGCCCCCTGGGCGAGTTCTGCTACGAGACCTTCAACGCCGCTGAGGTCAACGTGCGCGCCCGCGGCCTCTCCTGCCATACCGGCACCGCCAAGGGCATGATGATCAACGCCTCCGAGCTCATCATGCGCTTCCACCAGATGCTTCCCGCCGAGCAGCGCCCCGAGTTCACCGAGGGCTATGACGGCTTCTTCTACCTGGAGCGCATGAGCGGTGACTGTGAGTCCGCCAGCGCCGACTACATCATCCGCGACCACGACCAGGCTAAGGTCGAGCAGCGCAAGCGCGTGATGTGCCACGCCGCCAAGCTCCTGAACGTCCAGATGGGCGAGGAGTACGTGACCATCGACATCCACGACCAGTACCACAACCTTGCTGACGTGGTGACCCGTCCCGAGTACGCCCACCTCATTGAGAACGCCCGCGCGGCCTACGCCTCCATTGGCCAGGAGATGACCTGCGTCCCCATGCGCGGCGGCACCGACGGCAGCCAGCTCAGCTTCCGCGGCTTCCCCTGCGCCAACCTCTCCGCCTGCTACTACAACGCCCACGGCGTCCGCGAGTTCGTGCCA
>OLOO01002460.1_pt1 | contig 10218 bp, 9 predicted proteins | sample 1672621 | NCBI WGS metagenome assembly OLOO01 (sample SAMEA3136706, study PRJEB25190) | human gut metagenome | biome: human gut; feature: human-associated habitat; material: faeces | place: Austria | collected 2013 | reverse complement strand
TATGGAGATCGCTGAAATTGTGATGAATCCGGTTCGGCAGAGGATCATTCAATATTTTCTGATTCACGAAACCGGTACAGTCAAAGAGGTTCGGAAGGCGTTGCCAGATATCCCAAGTGCAAGCCTGTATCGCCATATGAAGATCCTGACGGACAATTCCATGATTACCGTGGTGGGGGAAAATCGGATTCGCGGAACGGTGGAAAGCATTTATCAGCTGAATAAAAGTTTCATGGAGATGGATGATGCGGAAGGTGCGACGGTGCAGATGGCGCTTTTGAATATTTGTGCATCGTTTGCAAAATATTTTTCCGGAGAGCATGTGGACCCACGAAAGGATATGATGATGATGAGTACCTGTACGCTGACTCTGACAGATGAAAAATTTATGGATTTTCTTACGGAGATCAATCAGATTGCGATGAAGTACATGAACACCGAAGTATGTGAAGGGAGCAAAACAAGGCAGATCACAGTAATCTCAGCCCCGATAGATGGGAAGGTGATGTAGTAAGTGGAGAAACAGGGACAATGGCTGCTGTGTCCGAGCTGTCACAGCAAGACCCGCGTATGGATCCGCGAAGATACTGTTCTGAAAAATTTTCTTCTCTTTTGCCCGAAGTGTAAACGGGAGGAACTGATCAATCTACAACAATTTCATATCACACGTTCGAAAAAGCCAGACGCTAAGACGCAGAGCTGAAACTGATGGAAGGAGTCAGATTCACTCTGCGTTATTTTATTGAAAATATAAATTTTAAGAAGCGGAACGATAAATGAAAATTCAGGAGAGGAGAATCACAATGAAATCACTCCATACGATTCAGAAACTTTCTAAACTAGGAGAAATCCTCAGCAAAACAGCTTTTATTTTTGCTGTGATCGGCTGTTGTGGATGCATCGCAGGAATGCTCAGTATGGGTTTTGGAAACGGAGAACTGCTCAGAATCGGTGCTATTACTCTGCATGGGCTGATCTATGAGAAATATGGATATAATGGTCGGAGCATTGCTGCAACGCTGTCTGGAAGTTTGCTTGTATGTGCCGGAGAAGCTGCGCTGGCGAAGTTCGCAGAAAGCTATTTCAGAAACGAACAGAAAGCGGAAACCCCATTCACATCTGCCGGGGCAAAAGAGCTGTTGCGACTTGGGATTCTGACGATTGCTGTTCCAACCGGCTGCGCGATGGCAGGAAGTATTGCAGAGGGGATTCTTGCAGGTTTTATGCAGGTGGAAAACACGGTAGAGAATACCGGGTGAAACGTAACAGACAGCGGAGCATCGATGCAGCTTCTTTTAACAGGTTTACCGCTGCTTTTGTGTATTATGTGCTCGGTAGCAGTTTATCCTCTGCATTTGATACAGATATTGATGCTTCTTCTTTGTTCAGGCTCTTATGTGCTGCTCATGGCACTGGCTGGTCTGTTTCTTGGAGTTAAAATGCCGACATTGACATGGACCAACGAGATCATGCCCATGAAACAGGGAGGACCGGTAGTACTCACAGTATTTGGCGGTTTCGGATATATGGTATTGCTGTTCGTTGGATTTATGCTCCTGCCCGGATGGATGTTGGGCTTTTGCGGGTATGTGGGCTGCTTTGTGGGTGCAAATCTGTTTCTGACCGTGTGGATCTGGAAGTGGCTGCATAAAAAGGAGTTGCCCGTTTTTCAACTCTGTAATGGAGAAATAACAGTTTATGGGAGAACAATGAAAAAACATAAAAAATGATATATATAGAAAAATTGGAGATGGAAAGGAAAGCGAATATGATCAAAGAAAATAATATTCTGGAAAAAACACTGGAAATTGCTGAAAAAGGATATGGAACGTATCGCTGGAGTTATGACATGCGTTCTTACTTACCGGTGGCAGGAGCGATGAAAATGGTGCAAAAGAAAGAATATGAGAGCATCGCATGTGGTGGATTCTCAGCCGGATGCGATATGCTTTTACGCGCAACAGCATTTACATCTGTGCGCTGTGATCTGATGATCCTGCAAGGCCCGTGGATCCCGGTTCTGGAGGAGCATGCGGAAACTGTGGTTTCTGCAATCAGGGAAAAGAATATTGCGCTTCGGATTTTCTGCGGTTCGGAGGATGATGACTGTCTTCCGATGGCGAAACAACTCTATGAGGCTGCAAAATGGGGAAAATGTAATGTGAAATTTACGGTGCAGGAAAACAACCGGCACCAGTTCCCGGAAAAGATGTATACAATCCTGCATTGACTAAAAGTGTAAACCATTTATAATGTAGATAAGAAAGATTTTTCTTTTACATAAAATAAAGGAGAACACAAAAGATGACGATTGAAGAACGTGCAGCCCAGGCTGCACAATATAAAGCGACAGGAGCGTGCAACTGCACGCAGGCGGTGATCAAGGTATTTGAAGATAAGATTTCCACAGACGAAAAAGAACTGATGGAACTGACAGCAGGATTTGCGGCGGGGATGGGAAGTCTGGAGAGTACCTGTGGGGCATTGATCGGTGCAGTTATGACGGCGGGTGTCCTGACAGAAGGAAAAGGCACACCAAGATTTTCCAGAGAAATCCTGCAGAAATTTTCCGAAAAAAGCGGAGCTACCATCTGCAAGGAACTCAAAGGTGCTGGAACCGGAAAAGTCCTCTGCGAGTGCCCGGAATGTGTGCGAAACGCGGTACTGGCACTGGGAGAGACGCTGGGGGATCTGTAAGATATACAGGTCAGATTACTGAAATATATTTTATTCAGAACTAACAAAAGTTCGAATTTGAAAGCTCTTGCTAACCCCCAAAAGGTATGATAAGATACTCAAAACGCAATTTGCACTGCATATCAATCTACAGTACAAACTGAGCAGGCGATGGAGATCCATGGGGCCGGGCCCGGTGAGGGCAGCAGATGAGAAAGCGACATCTGTGGGACAGTAGTTTACTTATATTGTCCCATGGGTGTTTTTTAGTGTAAAAAAGAAAACATTCAAAAAGCACGGGAGAATAACAGAAAAATGTTGCAGGCATAAGTTAAAAAATGGAGGTAAAACTTATGAAACAAAAAGATGATTCTGCAAAACGTGCAACGCTTGGAAAGCTGTTCGGCCTGGTAGGGATTGTATGCAATGTCGGTCTGGCGGGAAGTAAGCTGGCAGTCGGAAAACTTGCGGGTTCCATGTCGATTACAGCAGACGGCTTAAACAACCTGTCCGATGCGGCAAGTTCCATCGTGACGCTGACCGGATTCAAACTGGCAGAGAAACCGGCAGATAAAGAACACCCTTACGGACATGCAAGGTTCGAGTATCTGGCAAGCCTTACGGTGGCAGTGATGATCTTATTTATCGGATTCGAGCTGGCAAAAAGTTCGGTGGAGAAGGTGCTTCATCCGGTGGCAGTTGAATTTTCTCTGCTTTCGATGATTGTCCTGATCGCATCGATCCTGGTGAAAGCGGGAATGATGATCTTTAACACCCGGATGGGAAAAAAGATCGATTCCACGACTCTGCTGGCCACCGCGGCGGACAGCAGAAATGATGTACTGACAACAACAGCCGTTCTGATCGCTGCACTAGTGGAACATGCAACTGGATGGAAAGTGGACGGAATCATGGGAATTCTGGTCGCTGTCTTTATCCTCTGGAGCGGCATCGGGCTTGCAAGAGATACGATTTCACCGCTTCTCGGCGAAGGCGTGAAATCCGATTTTCGAAAAGAACTGACACAGGAGATCATGACTTATCCGATGGTACTTGGCTGTCATGACCTGATGGTGCACGATTACGGTCCGGGAAAACGCTATGCAAGTGTTCATGTGGAATTTGACAAAGACGACAATCTGCTGGCATGTCATGAGGTGGTGGATCAGATCGAACGGAAATGTCTGGAAGAATACGGAACGAATCTGGTGATCCATCTGGATCCAGTGATCACAGACGACGTGGAGATCAACCGGATGCAGAAACTGGTGAGACAGTGGCTGGCAGACAAAGACAGCCGTCTTGCAATGCATGATTTCCGGATGCATTCGTGTGACGATAAGACCAAAGTGGTTTTTGACCTGGTGATTCCGGATGAATTGCAGGGAAAAGAGGAAGAGATTAAAGAGGCACTGGAGAACTTTCTAAACCAGGGAGCGGGAGAGGAATACCAGGCTGATATCACCTTTGACCCGGAGACAGACTGGTAAAATGAATAACGGACTGCGAAAAGCAGAAAAGAGATCTTCTGGAGAAATGTGCCGGGGGATCTCTTTTGAATTAGCAGAAAAAATCATTGCATTTTTCCGCGGAATGATTATAATACCATAGGTAACAAAAATTGTAAGAGGAGAAAAGAAAAAAGAAAGGAAACAGGAAATGGAAAAAAACGGGGGAAACAGTACGATCCGGGATATGACATCCGGGAGTCCGATCAAGCTGATCATACAGTTTATGATTCCCATGTTTCTCGGAAACATCTTTCAGCAGTTTTATAACATCGCCGATTCCATCGTGGCAGGACAGTTCCTCGGAGTGCGGGCGCTGGCGGCGATCGGAAGTACCGGTTCGCTGATGTTTTTTGTCACCGGATGGCTGAATGGACTGAGCAGTGGATTTGCGATTCTCGTGGCACAGTGGTTCGGTGCGAAAAAATACGACCGGATGCGTCACTATGTGGCAATGTCCATCTATCTGATGGTGGCTTTTGCGGTGTCGATGACGATAGGCTTTGAGATCGCCAACCGCCCGATCCTGCATCTGATGAATTATTCGGAAGAGATCATGCCGGATGTAACTTCCTATATGGGAATCATCTACGCCGGACTGATCGTAACGGCAGCCTATAACGCGCTGGCAGCATTTCTGCGTGCGCTTGGAGATTCCAAATCACCGCTCTATTTTCTGATCATTTCGGCGGTGATCAATGTACTGCTGGATATTGTATTTATTATCTACGTGGGAATGGGCGTGGAAGGATGTGCTTATGCAACCGTAATTGCACAGGCAATCTCAGCGGTTTTATGTCTGATTTATATTGTGAAGAAGTTCCCGATTCTGCATCTGAAAAAAGAAAACTTTACGGTCTCTTTTCAGGAGATGGGAAAACTTCTGGCACTCGGTATTCCGATGGCACTGCAGTTTTCCATTACTGCGATCGGTGTCATTGTGGTGCAGGGGGCGATCAATGTATACGGGGAAAATTATATGGCAGGTTTTTCGGCAGCAGGAAAACTGCAGAATATTTTCAGTACCGTATTTGTCGCTTTTGGTGCGACCATTGCTACCTATGTTGGACAGAACCGTGGAGCGGGGAAAATGGACAGAGTCAAACAGGGTGTGCGCTGTACGCAGCTGATGATCCTTGTATACAGCGTCTTTGCCATGCTGATCCTGTATTTCCTCGGAAGATATATGGCACTTTTATTTATTGATGCATCGGAGATACAGGTACTGGGTGTGGCGGAAACCTACTTCCACACAGTATTCTGGTGCTATCCGTTCCTTGGAAGCATCTTCCTGTATCGGAACGCCCTGCAGGGACTGGGCTATGGTCTGGTGCCGATGGTCGGCGGAATCTTTGAACTGGTGGCAAGAACCGGAATTATTATGCTGGTAGCAGGACACACCAGTTTTGCCGGTGTATGTCTGGCAGACCCGGCGGCATGGATCTCTGCGCTGATCCCGTTAATTCCGTATTATATTTACACGATGCGAAAATGGGAAAAACAGAGAAAAGCGCAGATGACAGCAAACTAAATTATTTTCGTGCCTGCTTCGGAGATTTGTGATATTTGTTTCGATACGCCTGATAGAAGGTTGTATAGTTGCGAAATCCGCTCTGATAGCAGGCATCGGTGACAGAAACGCCCTGTTCGATGGCATGGTTTGCCAGATAGAGGCGTTTTTCTGTTACATATTTTCCAATCGTATACCCGGTTTCGTCACGAAACAGGTGCATCAGATAGGAACGGTTCAGAAAGGCAGCGTCCGCGATTCGATCGATGGACAGATCTTCGGTCAGGTGAGCATTGATATAGTCAAGAATCTGTAAAATCTGCGGGTTGGCGGTGGGAAGAACCAGGGAAATCTTCTGATTTTCCTGCTGTAACAGGTAGCGATTTAACAGCAGCAGATATTCTGCGAATTTTAACTTCTGATAAAAAGGGGTGCCAAAATCATCCGAAGAAAAGGTTCCGATCAGCTCCTGCAGGACCGGATACAGCGAGCCGGAAAAATAATCGGGAATGCGGATCAGATTTTCATGCGCTTCGAGTGCATGCGAAAAACATCCGGAGAGATCACATTCCCCGGAAAGGGATGAAAAATAATCCGGCGAGATATACGCGATCAGCCTGGTATAGGTGGTACTGGGATGAACCACCGGACAGTGGATCTCGCCGGCAGGAATCAGCACCTGATCGCCCGGTTTCAGATCGTACTCCCGGCCTTCCACCCGGTAACTTACCGTTCCGTTCAGAAAGATCAGCAGTTTGTGGAAATCATGATAATGGTAGGTATATTCCCGCCCGGGCAGGTCTTCAAGATAAAACAGCCGGAACGGACTGTTGAGATAACCGCTTTTCTGATAAATATCTGGCATGGCAGCCTCCTTTGTGGTATGCTATATAAGCTTGTTATTGTCAGTATACAGCACTATTTTGAATATATACAGCAGAAAAAGAAAATTTATTTGAAAAATTTCTGCTATAATAAAAGTATCAAGAGGCGAAAAACGAAAAGGAGTAAAGGATATGGCCAGACAGATTATTTTTCATAAATATCAGGGAACAGAGAACGGATTCCTGATCTATGACATCAGAAAAAATGGTGGAGAGATGAATGATGGACTGCTGCATATGATCCAGAGCCGCAACTTCGGTATGGATCTGGATGGTATTCTGGTCGGACCGTATCTGATCGATGGCAGCCTGAAGATGAAACTGCTCGACCGCCAGGGAAATGAAGTAAGCATGAAAAAAGAGAGTGCAGATGTGCCGGTCTCTTATATGAAAGAAGCCGGTTATCTCCCGGGAGAATGTCCGCAGATGGAACAGAGACCGGAGAAGATTTACTGCTGGTGTTAAAAAATAGAATATCGAGAGTTTCCAATATGGACGAATGGACGAAAGCCCCTTTCTGTGTTATGATTATAAAATGCGACAAACTATTCAGTAGGTAGTATTCCGCGAAGGTACTGAACAGTTACAAATCATTATAACGACAGAAAGGGGCATTTTCGATGGCAGCTACATCAGAAAATAAACCGGAAAAACAGATTACGATGGGGATCCTGGCGCATGTGGATGCGGGAAAGACGACACTGTCCGAGGGGATTTTATATACCTGCAAGGCGATCCGGAAGCTGGGACGTGTGGATCACCAGGATGCATTTTTAGATACGAATACGTTAGAGAGAAACCGGGGAATCACGATCTTTTCGAAACAGGCAGAGTGTACGCTCGGCGAGTTCGGAATGACGTTTCTGGATACTCCGGGACATGTGGACTTTTCGGCGGAGATGGAGAGAACGTTACAGGTACTCGACTATGCGATCCTAGTCATCAGCGGAGCGGACGGTGTGCAGGGACATACCGAGACACTGTGGCGGCTGCTTTCCCGTTATCAGATTCCGGTTTTCTTATTTATCAACAAAATGGATCAGCCGGGAACCGATCGGGAAGCACTGCTTGCAGAAGTAAAGGAAAAATTAGATGCAAACTGTGTGGAGTTTTCCGCAGATCAAACAGATGAGGAATGGAAAGAACAGGTGGCAGTCTGCGATGAGCAGGTGATGGAAGCGTATCTCGAGGGAGAGGAAATCAGCAGAGAGCAGATCAGGCAGATGATTCGGGAGAGAAAACTCTTTCCTTGCTATTTTGGTTCGGCACTGAAAATGACCGGTGTGGAGGAATTTCTGGACGATCTGAAACTCCGGATCCGGGAGACTTCTTATCCGGAAACGTTTGGAGCAAAAATTTATAAAATCACCAGAGACAATCAGGGAGAACGGCTTACCCATATGAAGATCACCGGTGGAACTCTGAAGGTAAAATCGGTACTCTCAAACGGCAGACCGGGAGAGACCGGAGAGGGCATCTGGCAGGAAAAAGTCAACCAGATTCGCATCTATTCCGGAGAAAAATATACGATGGTTTCGGAAGTGAAAGCGGGCACGGTCTGTGCAGTGACCGGGCTTACCGCGACCTATCCGGGACAGGGACTGGGAAGCGAACAGGCATCCGATATGCCGGTGCTCGAGCCGGTACTTTCCTATCGGATCGGTCTTCCGACGGAGGTCAATGTGCATCAGGCATTGTTACAGCTTCGACAGCTCGAGGAAGAAGAGCCGCTGTTACATATCGTATGGAATGAGACGCTTGGAGAAATCTATGCCCAGGTCATGGGAGAGGTACAGATCGAGATCTTAAAAAGTCTGATCAAAGAGCGCTTCGGCATGGCGGTGACCTTTGATGAGGGAAATATCGTCTACAAAGAGACGATTCTTGAACCGGTAGAAGGGGTAGGACATTTTGAACCGCTGCGTCATTATGCGGAAGTCCATCTCCTTTTGGAGCCGGGAGAGACAGGAAGCGGTCTTATTTTTGCTGCGGATTGCAGTGAGGATGTGCTGGACCGCAACTGGCAGCGGCTGATTCTGACGCATCTGGAAGAGCGGGAGCATAAAGGCGTCCTGATCGGTGCGCCGATTACCGATATGAAGATCACACTGCTGACCGGGCGGGCACATATCAAACATACCGAGGGCGGAGATTTCCGTCAGGCGACGTATCGTGCCGTAAGACAGGGACTTCGCAAGGCGAAAAGTCAGTTACTGGAACCGTATTATGAGTTCCGGTTGGAAGTGCCTTCGGAGCAGGTAGGACGAAGCATGACCGATATCCAGAAGATGCTCGGAGAATTTGATACGCCGAAGACAGAAGGAGAGATGACGGTGCTGACCGGATCCGCGCCGGTTGTCACGATGCGGGATTATCAGAAAGAAGTAATCTCTTACACCAGTGGCAGGGGAAGACTCTCCTGTACCTTAAAAGGATATTATCCGTGCCACAATCAGGAAGATGTCGTGGAGGCGGTCGGATACGATCCGGAAGCCGATCTTGAGAATCCGACCGGATCGGTCTTTTGTGCACACGGTGCTGGGTTTGTGGTCAACTGGGATCAGGTGGAAGATTATATGCATGTGGAGAGTGGCTGGAATGCACCTGCCGGTCAGGAGACGAAGCCGGAGAAGCCGGTGACCGCGAAAAACTGGAAAGAAGAGAATGAAAAATACTGGGCAACCGAGAAAGAACTGGAAGAGATCTTTGAGCGCACCTACGGTCCGATGCGGAAACTGGGAGAGGAAGCGCCGGCTGGACGGAGCGTAAAGGGATGGAAAAAGAGTCGCCGGGATCCTCTGGAGGGATACGGTAAATCGACCAGCGATTATAAGCAGAAAAAGACGCCGGACGGGGAGAAAGAATATCTGCTGGTGGACGGCTACAACATCATCTTCGCATGGGACGAGCTGAAAGAACTGGCAGCATCCAACATCGACGGCGCCCGGGAAAAACTGATGGATATTTTATGCAATTATCAGGGATTTAAAAAGTGCACGCTGATTCTGGTATTTGATGCTTACAAAGTGAAAGGCAATCCGGGCAGCGTGGAAACATATCACAATATCCATGTGGTTTATACGAAAGAGGCGGAAACCGCCGATCAGTACATTGAAAAAACGGTGCATGAGATTGGAAGAAAATACCGTGTGACAGTTGCCACCTCCGACCAGCTCGAACAGGTCATCATCCTTGGCCAGGGGGGACGGAGAATGTCGGCTCGGGAACTGCTGGAAGATGTGATCGAAGTCCGACAACAGATACGGGAGACGGCAAGAGAAAAACGTTCCTCTGAGAAAAATTATCTGTTTGATCATCTGGACGAGGAGACCGCCGCGCGTATGGAACGGATCCGTCTGGGGGAGGAAGAAGTATGAAATACTACATGGCTCCTCTCGAAGAAGTGACGGGATATGTATTTCGCAATGCATATCACAGGTATTTTTATCCATTTGATAAATATTTTGCCCCGTTTGTTGCGGCAAAAGAACAAAAGGGACGGCTCTTTAATTACAAAGAGCGGAACGATATTCTGCCGGAAAATAACCGGGGGATGGTGCTGATCCCGCAGATCTTGACCAACAACAGCGAAGCTTTTATACGCACCGCGAAAGGTATGCGGGAATACGGATACAAAGAG
>OLOO01002435.1_pt1 | contig 10290 bp, 14 predicted proteins | sample 1672621 | NCBI WGS metagenome assembly OLOO01 (sample SAMEA3136706, study PRJEB25190) | human gut metagenome | biome: human gut; feature: human-associated habitat; material: faeces | place: Austria | collected 2013 | reverse complement strand
TTCTTTTTTTAGATATTTTCTCTATTTGACTGGCACTAAATTTATACTAGCCCCAGGCAGATGCTTTCTTCATGTCGGCATGGATGCCCTTGGCTTTCTCACTCATGCCTTGCAGGGCAGTATCCAGATCTTCCAGCGTGAAAAGCTCATGCTCTTTCAGATAGATCATTGCTTTGGAGACCGCCTTCAAATCATCGGTCGTGCCTTTCTGCTGACCGTATCTTGACCAGTCGCTGCGCTCTGCCTTGCGTAAGTTCAGATAGTCACGAAGCAGAATGACTAAATCGGGAGAAGTGCTTTTGGGCTGTGCTTCCACCTCTGCAAAGGCTTCTTTGGTCGCTTCCACAATGTCTGCAATCCAGTTCCGCAGATTTTGGATGGTGCTGCGGATGGCATTCATCATGCGGTTAGCCGCCTTAATATCCCGGTTGAGATTGCCGATGTTGGTTTCAATGCCCTTGCGTTCCAGAGCGCAAACGGCGGCTCCCATGTGGACGGTCGGAATCTTATCCAGTCCCTGCCGTTCATAAGAGCGCATATCCACTCGCTCAGGACTTCCGGCAAGTTCCAGATACTTATTTTGAACAAGCTCCCAGCCGTGCCTCCATTCCTCGGCATGGTACTGCTCGTTCCAGTCAACGGTATCCTCCTTGTGGCTTTTCCAGTTGCCGGAGGGAAGTCTGATACGCTCTCCGTTCTCATCAAGGTCGTAAACCTTGCGGCTCTTAGGCAGCCACTTTCCGTTTTCGTCAATGGCTCTCATGGTCAGCATGATATGGCAATGGGGATTGTGTCCGGGAGGATCTGGGTCATGGATTGCAAAGTCACAGCACATTCCCTTGGACACGAAATGCTCTCGGCAATATTCCTGCATCATTTGCAGACACATTTCAAGCGGCACTTCTCTTGGTAAGGCAACCACAAATCGCCTTGCAAGCTGGGAGTTCCATTGCTTCTCTACTTCCTCGGCAGCGTTCCAGAGTGTTGCTCGGTCAGCATATCCGGGTGGGGCATTGGTGGGCAGCATGACCTCTGTGTAAACCACCTCTTTCTTGCAAAGATAGTTTTTCATCTTCTGGTCGTACTCGGAAAACAGCTTTTCTCCGGCTTGGTAGGCAGCTCCGGCAACAGCAGAGCTGCCCTTGCTTCGCTGGACGATGCGGATTTCCAAATGTGGTACTGGCATTTTGGTTTGAACCTCCTTTCGATGGTACAAAAAAAAGACCGATACTTTTCAGTACGGTCGAGGGGGGATATTCACTTGTTGTCGGGGAATGATTGCTTGCAATCGTTCCTCGGCAGCAAGTCCACAAAGGGGTAGCTGGCAAAGCCAGCGCAGGGGAAGTGTAGCTTCCTCTGGATGAATGGAGCAAGGAACTTTTGCGGAAATCATCAGCTCCATGCAGTGGGCTTTCGGCAGAACGCAATCACCATCTTTAGGTGGTGTATAATTGCGCCCTTGTCTCCGTCAAGGGTTTTCTCCCTCGTCCGCTTCCTGCGTTTCTCTCCGGCTCTCAATCAGCAGATTCAGCTTCTTTTGAACCGCTTCGCTCTGGAAGATGAAGGTCAGCGGCTCCATCACATCCTCATCGGTCAGGACGGTCGGCTCTTTCAAAAAGATCTCCAACATTCCGGCACGAGTGCAAAGCCGATGGGTTCTCTCGCTTCTGGTCAGCCGTTTCAGCTCGCTCTGCAATCGCTTCTCCTTGTGCTTGGCTGCGGTCAGCTTGCGCTCCGCAACATACTGTTTGTGTCTCAGCTTTTCCAATTCTTCGCTCATGGGCAACTTCTCCTTTCTGATAATGAGCAAAACAAAAGCGACCAACTTTTTACGGTTGATCGCCTTTGGCTTGAGTATTATCCATCTGTGTTGACTTATTGTCTGTAGACTTATTGTGTTCTATACAAGATAATTAAAATGAGTTTTTGTAAATTTAAAGGAGTGTGGAAATATGTCGTTAATACATGTATTTGCGACCAATGTTAAAGCGATTCGTCTCCAAAAAAATATTTCACAAGAAAGACTCGCTGAACTCACCGGCCTCCATCGTACTTACATCAGCGCAATCGAAAGAGAACGAAGAAACATCTCTATAGATAATATTCAAAAAATCGCCGAAGCTCTTGATGTTGAAGCGGCTGTGTTGTTTATGGAGGCACCTAATGCAAGTAACGATTAAGGACAGCTTTGAGTTACAGAAAATTGCTAATAGCGGTCAGTGTTTTCGTGTGAAAGAATTCGGTGACGGTTGGTATCGCTTTATCACAGGAAAGCATGTTCTATATATCAAAAGAGAAAATCATTGCCGGTACAGTGTAAGTTGTACTCCTGATGAGTGGGATTCTATTTGGTATAACTACTTTGACCTTCAACGAAATTATGCGTGCATAAAAAACGCTATTCCCGATAACGATGTATTTCTAAAACGAGCCTACTTTGAAGGCCAGGGAATCAGAATTCTACAGCAAGATCATTGGGAAACACTTATTACATTCATTATCTCACAACGAAAGAGTATCCCTGCAATAAAGCAGTCTGTAGAGCTTTTAGCTGAAGCATATGGGAATCCGATTAGGACGCCATTTGAGACAGTAAATACATTTCCTTCTGCTTCCGCACTTAGGAATGTCTCGTTAGCAGATTTGCGTGACATCAAAGTGGGTTACAGAGATAAGTACTTGTTATCCGCAATAGAGAAAATTTCCAACGGTTCAATCTGTCTAACCAAAATTGAAGAGTTGTCGGACAATGATCTGCTTGATACTCTTTGTCAGATTCAAGGGGTAGGTACAAAGGTCGCAAATTGTGTATGCTTATTCTCATATGGACGAACAACACTTGCTCCTATCGACACCTGGATCAAAAAAGTAATCGATGCTCATTACAATGGAAACAATCCTTTTCCTTCATTTGGAATGAATGCCGGGATTATGCAGCAATACATATTCAATTATTCAATCCAACACAAGGGGGATTTCAATAATGGATAATCTGGTTACACTTGATGTCAATTCTCCATCAATTCAATATCTTGTAAAAAAGGATAAGCGACTTGCAAGGGTTATTGATACTGTTGGGCCTATTAGCTATACGCCACATTATGGTAACGAGTATGATTTTCTCGTTCACGAAATTATAGAACAAATGCTTTCGGTTAAAGCCGGAAAGAAAATCTATGACCGTCTTGCCCTACGGTGTGAAAATTCAATTACACCTGAAAACATCAGTAAATTGACTGATGAAGAAATAAGAAGCACTGATACATCATCTGCCAAAGTTTCATACATACGCAATATAACTAATGCAGTCTTGGATGGCTCTTTGAGTTTTAATGCCTTGGAAAATGCACCGGATGATGAAGTTATTATAAAATTGATTTCCTTTCGAGGAATAGGCACTTGGACAGCGAAAATGTACTTGATTTTTGTCCTTAATCGTCCAGATGTACTCCCGTATGAAGATGGTGCTTTCCTCCAATCTTATCGTTGGCTTTACAAAACCACTGACTGCAAACCAGCTTCTATTATTAAGCGATGTAAGAAATGGAAACCCTATTCTTCTATTGCTGCTCGTTATCTCTATCGTGTATTAGATCTGGGTATGACCAAGGCAGAATTTCATCTTTTTAAGGAGGATTAATCTATGGGATTAAAAGAAGATGCTGCTTGTAAGCTTCAAGCCGCATATGCAGACGCATTGAAATGCGATTCGCTTCCTGTCTGCTCTCACAAGGAGTTCATTGACTATGTTATTGATAACACTCATTTGACTTTCAAGTACATATTGTTCACTGCGATACTATCAAAAGCAACGGATCCTCGAGTTAATGCACTATGTCTTCAAAAGGGATCCACCCTTCCTGGTGCTTATGATGCAAGAACTGTTTGTCATAAAGTAATTGTACCTTTTGAAATGGAAGTTTTAGAGAAAGCTCTTGGTGGCTCCAACGAACCTTTTCTCAATAAACCAGCACGTTTTCCTGAGATAGACAAAAATAACGCTGTGCGCCGTGGAAATGATCAGCAACTCCTAAACAGTCTGTGTGATAATCTTCCCTTGATCAGAACACAAGAGGACGCATATCAATGTCTTGTTTATCTACTCTATAAGCTTATCAAGTTGAGAGATGCCAAGAAGTCACTCACTGTCTTCTCAATCCCTGACTCTTCCAATCTTCCTTCGAAGCTGATAACCTTTATTGAGCGTGCTCTTGAAAACAGCTATGAAGGTGAAGTTTTAACCTTGCTTGTTGCTGGAATATATCACTTACGTTTTAATAGACCCACTGATCTTGTGGAAGTTCATCCAGTAAATGAAAGTGGCGCATCAAGCAAGGAAATTAGTGATCTTGATATATATGCAAATGGTTTGCTAATTTCATCAAATGAGTTAAAAGACAAGGATTATGCTGAAACAGATGTGCGACATGCTGCCGACAAAGTATTGACTGCCGGCGGCACAAGGATGCTATTCATTGAAGGTCCTCGGGCAACGGCACAGGGTAATTTCATCGAAAACATTCAACACGAATACATGACAAGAAATTTTTTGCTTCGCATAATTCGTTATCATCTTTTCTTTGCGGTCAACATAGGCGCTCTTGAGAATTGCGACTGTGAAGAGTTTGTTAGATTCATATTACAAACCGCACAGGATACAAAGTTCAAAGAAGAAGTAATTGTATATCTTTATCAACTGGCACAAGAAATCTTTGGACTCACTCCGTAACGAAAAGAGGCACTGCATTAGTTTGAGCAGTGCCTCTTTCTTAGTATTGGCTTAAATACAAAATTAAAGCTTTTGCTACGGCTTCAGCTAATTTACATGGGACAGCATTGCCAATCTGAGTATAAATTCTCCCCTTGTTTCCACAGAAGGTGTAGTCATCAGGAAACGTTTGAATTCGAGCAGCTTCTCGAATAGTGAGCCTGCGAAGTCTTGACGGTGCCTCTGTAAATTCAGGAACGATAGTTCCATCTGTAAGTCCCTTATGATACTGTACTACCCAATCTTCTTTTGCATCGCCATAAAGATACTCTTCATCTACAAAGGGAGTCTTATTTCCACCCATGGAAGCTGGCAAAGTATTTGCGTATTCATCAACATTTATCGGCCTTCCTTGACCGTTAAAATACATCCCTGCATAGGGAGATTTCCTCATAATAGGACTTGTTGCGAAAGTGATTTTCGCTGTACAGGTATTAGGATTAGCCTCTGTGCCAGCCGGTCCCAAATCATTTAGCAAATTCCGGATGAATGGAGCCATTTTCTTCTGCTGTTCAAGACAGTCTGCCATATGAGCCACAAAAAATGGATCTGAATTCCCCTTAATGCCGATAAAAAATACACGCTCTCGTTTCTGAGAAACACCATATTCAGTTGCGTTCAATATAAAAGGATGACACATATATCCCATACGCTGAACACGATCAAGATACTTCTTTCTGACTGGTTCCCATTTATCAATATAACCAAGAGCTTTAACATTTTCCATAACGAAAGCTCTGGGCTGCACTTTTTCTACTACATCTAAAAATGTGAAGATCAGTTGGCTACGTTCATCGTTAGGATCCATTTTTCCAGCTACAGAAAAGCCCTGACATGGAGGCCCGCCAAATACTAAATCAGCTCCCTTATACTGGTCCATCGATTCCAACACATTGTTGATGTCATCGTTAATCATGTTGCAGAGAGGATGATTCGCTTTGTATGTCTCAGAAGCTTCTTTCATCAACTCGTTTGCAAAAATCACTTTAATTCCAGCTCTCTCAAAGCCAATGTCCATGCCACCAGCTCCGGTAAAAAGTGAAACAGCCGTAAGTTCCTTAACCATTTATTTTCTCTCCTTTTGATTCATGGACTCTCAGTACAATTGAATTATCTTCAGAATCCAAATAAACATCAAATTTTGTTTCACCCTTCACTGCTTTAGTATTTGACAGGATAGATTTTGGCAATCGAATGCGCATATCCTGCTGAAGAACATAAGTATCGAGATAAACATATGTATCTTTAAACATCGTGACTTCCTCCGTTATCAGTCTTACATTAGACCAATTATAGCCTAAATTCAGTCTGGTTTCAACCCGTTTATCTGCGGAAGTGATGTTCTTATTATAAACTATGATATGTCCCTTAAAATGTATTTGATCGCTATGTACCGATCAAAACATCGAATGCAAACCCGACATTTTGACCGCATATCGCCTCCTAACTGTTACATTATTCTGTCCGGCTCTTGAACCCGGTTTGCTTTGCGTTCTCGCTTGCTTTCCGTCTGCGTTCCTCGCTGTACGGTGCTTGCAGTCGGATAGACAGTCTGGACTTGTCCAGCACATAGATTACGCCGCCTTGGGCGAAGGATTTTTCCAGGCGGCAAAGGTCGGGGTGTTTCTTGCTGAATGCTGCCAGCCGCTTTCGCAGTCCGGCATTGTAGGTCTGGATATGGGCGGTGTCCTCGCCCTCGTTGAACAGGATAATGGTCTCTTTCTCATACTTCGTCAAGGTCATACTCGTCATCCTCCCATTCAGCTGCCGGACAGCCACTCACGATACTCTCAAAAGCCTTTTCGTAGCGCAGATAGGCTTCCATCTCTAAGCAGAGATTGAAGAACATACAGCGATACCAACGGTCGGCGGTTGGGGCGTTCAGTTCCCTTGCGATTGCAAGGAAGAAATGCTTTACGGCAGGATCGGGGGCAAGCTCTGCCAGCGTACAGAAACGGTTGATCGTTGCTTCACGGTCGGGGCTGCCAAAGGCGTACAGTGCTTTCTTCTGGTTCATAGTCATAGTTTTGTTCTCCTTTGATTTGATAAAAATAAAAGCGGCAGGGACTTCACAAGGAAATACCTGTCGCTTTGCTGACGATATAAAATTGTTGGGTCAGGACTTGATAAAATCACGCAGTCCATAGTTAATAACGGCGATTCTGATAATCAGCCATTCCGCAATGTGAGGGATGATAAAGACCACAAAGGCAACTGCCAGCAGTCGGAGCGTTTCTGCTCCTGCGCTGATGCCGAACATCCATCCGGCAATCGTTATCAGGAACATCAGCCCTGCAAGCAGATTGAAGATAGCGGTCGAGAACTGCGTGAAGAAGATACCGACCCATTGTATCAGGGTGACTGCCACAATCAGCGGTAGCACCAGCAGCTTAATGATTAGCTTTATCAGTCCCATGGTTTCCTCCTTGCTTAGCTGTAAATTAGTTCGTCCTTAATGACTTCCTCTGCCTGTGCCACACAAGCGTTCATCTGGCGAACCCATTCAAGCTGATTTGCGGCTTTGAGCCGTTCGGTCACGCCGTAGTGTTTCATCAGTTGGGGAAGGATGATGTTCATACGGCTCTTGGCGGCGGCTTCAATCTCCGCACAATGGGGATATAGCGTTTCGCTCAGTACCATCTCCGAAAAGAGAAACGGCTGTGCTATCCGCAGATACGACTTTCGCATCAGCCCCCACTTTCCAAGATGGATATTCGGGTTTTGCAGTTGAATGTCGGGGATGTAGTAATCTCCGCTCTTAATGAAGTTCAGTTCCATAGTGTCCTCCTTAATGTTTGTCGTTGATGATTTCAATGCGCTCATACAGCCCGGAATCATCGTCCAGAAACAGGCTCTTGTGATACTCTGCTTCGGCAAGAGAACGATAGTAATATTCCTCGTCCGGCTTGCCGTCCTTGCGGACAAATCTGACTATCCATAACTCATTCATGCTGGAATATCCTCCTTTTCTGCTTTCTTTTTGTGGTAGTCCTCTCTGCGCTTGGCAAGGTGGGCTTCGTATCGTTTGATGGCTTCGGGGTCTCCGGCTTCCGCATCGGCTTTCAATTTCTGATAGCACTTAACGGTGGCTTCGCTCTGATATTTCCGCTTCTCAGCCAGCTTCCTTGCAGCTTCTTCATCGGTCTTGGCAAGCTTCACAAGAGCTTCATGTTCCGCTTTGCGCTTGGCAGTCCTTGTGCTGATATACTCCTTTTTTCGGGCTTCCATCATGGCGGCATACTCTGGATCAGCTGCCATTCTTGCTTCTTCACGCTCCTTTTTGCGCTGTCTGGCTTCGGCTTCCTTGGCTCTCATTGCTTCCAGCTGCTTGGCTGCTTCGGGGTCTGTCTTTGCCTTTTCTTTCAATTCAGCCCGTGTCAGTTTGTTTTTCTTTTTGGCTCGCTCCACTCGCTTACGCTCAGTTTCAAGCATCTTTTCACGCTTGATGCGATCTTTTTCCTCTAACTGACTGATATATTCCGGGCTGGCTTCTCTGGCTTCCTTTAGCTTCTGACGGTGCTTCTGATTCCGTTCACGCTGATATGCCAGATGTTCTTCGTACTGTGCGATAGCTTCCGGGTCTCCGGCTTGTGCAGCTTCTCGCAGAGCGACCAGCTTCTGCTTTCTGCGCTCTGCTGATTTCTTACCCTTTTCCTGCTTCTTTCGCAGCTGCTCGGCTTCGATGGCGGCAATGCGTTCTTCCTCTGAAACAGTTTCAACAGGTGGATAGTAGTTGCCGATAAAGTTGAAATGAATATCAATATTCTGCTGGCGATAGATAGTTCGACCGCCTGTGGCTTCGTGAACCTCAATCCTGTCAATGAACGCATAGAGCATGGTGTCGGTCAGTTCCTCGCAGTCTCGGTATTTCTTGACCAGAGCGATAAAACGGGATGCGTCCACCTGCTTGATTTCGTCCTGCTGAACCAGATTTTCCAGCTCTGCAACACGCCTTTCCAGCAAAATCTGTTCTTCATCGTACTGCTGAATCATGCGCTGTGCCTGTCGCTCCGGCAGCAAGCCGCTCAAGGTACTCTCATAGAGCTTGTTGATTTTCTCGTCCAGCTCAGCCATTCGCTTCTTTGCTTCGGCAAGCTCCTGATAGCCGTTGTTTGCTGTTCTGGTCTGCTGCTCATTCCAAACGGCTTTGAGCTGTTGAATGAACTCGTCCTCATTTTCAAGGACATACTTACTTACAGTCTGAATTGCCTGTAAGATTGCCGCTTCCAGAACCGATGTTTTTACATAGTGGGAAACACATTCGCCGCTCTTGCTTCGATAATTGCCGCATTGGAAAGCGGAATCTGAATCATAGTGCGTTTTGCTATGATTTGCTTCGGGGCTGATAAATCCCATTCTTGCGCCGCAGTCAGCGCAATACACCAAGCCGGACAAGCGGTGGGAGTAGGTGCCGTTTGCCACTCTGGGCTTTTTCTTTGAGCGTATCTTTCTGGCAATATCCCATGTGTCTTGGTCGATGATAGCTTCATGCGTGTCGGGGAAAATCATCAGCTCGTCCGGCGTTGCGGCTCTGCGCTGCTTGGTTTTGAAGTTCTCGCAGATGGACTTGCCCAACACAGTATGACCGAGATATTCCTGCCGATCAAGGATGTAGCCAACGGTGGTTGCGCTCCATCGGTAGGGGTCTGCTACATTTTTGTGTCTGCAATTCTTCGGCTGATTTAAGGCTGCATAAGCGGAGGGAATCAGTACCTTCTCCGCTGTCAGCATTTCCGCAATGGCGGTGGTGCTGTTGCCCTGGCAAACCAGACGGAAGATTTTTCTGACAACCTCTGCGGCTGGCTCGTCCACGATGAGGGTCTGCTTATCGTCCGGCTTTCTCTTGTAACCATACGGGATAGAGCCGCTGCATCGCATTCCGTCTTTCATTCTGGACTTAAAGATTGCCTTGATTTTGTTGCTGGTGTCCTTGGCGTACCACTCGTTCATGATATTCAAGAACGGCGTGAAGTCATTATCCTGTGGGGTGGCACTGTCCACATTGTTGTTGATGGCTATGAAGCGAACACCCTTCTTCGGGAAAAGGATTTCTGTGTAGTAGCCAACTTGCAGATAGTTTCTACCAAAACGACTAAGATCCTTTACCACAAGGGTCTCCACTCGTCCGGCTTCGACTTCTTCCAGCAGGGCGGCAAAACCGGGACGATTAAAGTTCGTACCGGAATAGCCGTCATCATAGAAGTGCCGGATATTTCTCAGCCCATGCTGACGGGCATATTCTTCAAGATATTTCTTTTGGTTCTGGATGGAGTTCGATTCTCCAGCCTGTTCATCATCTCTTGATAAACGCTCATACAGAGCTGTAATTTTGATTTCTTCTTTCTTTGCCACGGTTTTACCTCCCTTCTTTATGTAATCAGCAGATAAACATCGGTCGTGCTTGTGAAACACACCCTTTGTCTATCTGCTTATAGTATAACCGTTGGGGTCAGTGACCACATAGGAGCTGTGCATCTGGAGAAGGTTTGGCTTCAACCAAAAGCGAGTTTTACCGGAACCCG
>OLOO01002423.1_pt1 | contig 10338 bp, 8 predicted proteins | sample 1672621 | NCBI WGS metagenome assembly OLOO01 (sample SAMEA3136706, study PRJEB25190) | human gut metagenome | biome: human gut; feature: human-associated habitat; material: faeces | place: Austria | collected 2013 | reverse complement strand
TGCCGCCCGCATTTCGGGCAACAAGAAAGCCGATCTGATTCCCGTCCGGGAGTTGCTTCCGACGACCGGATACATCCGGGGCGGCTGTTCCCCGATCGGGATGAAAAAACCGTTCCCGACCTTTTTCCATATTTCCGTTTTGCAACACTCCGTCATTTATGTCAGTGCGGGAGTTCGGGGATTGCAGATCCGGATCGCTCCGCAGGATCTGCTTCGCTTCGTCGGGGGCGAAACGGCCGAAATCAGCCGTCCGTCGTCTGTGGCGGCGGAATAAGATCCGTAATTCTTTTTTGCTATTCGATCCCTTTCAGCAGGTCGGCGGAATTGTCGTGTTGTCGAAGCGATCGCCGGACCGGTATTTCGGAAACGATTCGTTATTTCTCTTTGGGTGCCGGTCTGGTTTCGCCCTTGAGTGCCGGAAGGGAGATGCCGTACCGTACCGCCAGAATCCGAATGAGGATCACCGAGCAGGCGGCGATGAACTGCGTGGGGGCCGCCGGCAGGTCGAGATACATACAGAGATAGTAGATCAGTCCGCCGCAGATGCAGGCGATGGCGTAGATGTCTTTGCGGAAAATAAGGGGTACTTCGTTCAGCAGCACGTCGCGCAGCATACCGCCCGCAGCACCGGTCAGCGTACCCATGATGATACCCACCCACATCGGATAGCCGACGGCTATGCTTTTCTGAATGCCGACGACGGTGAAAAGTCCCAGTCCGACGGCATCGAAAATGAAGAAGGTGTTGTTGAGCCGGATCACGTATTTGCGCAGCCCGACTACGAACAGGAAGGCGAATCCCGATACGACCAGGTAGGAGACGTTTTGCATCCAGAAAGGGGGCAGGCCCAGCAGCAGGTCGCGCAGCGTACCGCCGCCGACGGCCGTGACGAATCCGACCACATAGGCTCCGAACCAGTCGAAATGTTTGGCCGAAGCGAGCCGGATGCCGCTGATGGCGAATGCGAAGGTACCGACATAGTCGAGAAGGGTGATGAAATTCATGATGTTTCGATTTTTCGGCCGCAAAGGTAGTAATTATCTCGCCGGATTATCGATAACGACGAAATAAATTCGATAGCTGCGACCGGGCTGCCGATTTCTGTTTTCTGTTACCGGCCGTATGATACGGGGCGGTGGCGTTTCCTGCGGGTCTTTGCGGAATTTTCCGGCAAGGAGTGTTCGGGTTTCGTTTTTTTTCGTACTTTTATGCGGCGTAAATTCGGCTAGGAACGATGGTTTTACTTCTTCATTCCGGTTCATTGGTTTGCTTTTTCATGTTACTTAAATATTTCCCACTATGAAATTTTTTATCGATACAGCTAACCTGGCCCAGATCCGGGAAGCTAACGAAATGGGTGTGCTCGACGGGGTGACGACCAATCCTTCGCTGATGGCCAAGGAGAACATTCGCGGTGAGGAGGCCTGCCGTCGCCATTACCTCGAAATCTGCTCCATCGTCGATGGCGATGTGAGCGCCGAGGTGATCGCCACCGATTTCGACGGTATGGTCCGCGAAGGGGAAGCGTTGGCGGCCTTGCACAAGAATATCGTGGTCAAACTCCCGTGTACGGCCGACGGTATTCGTGCCGTGAAGTATTTCGCGGGCAAGAATATCCGCACTAACTGCACGCTGGTCTTTTCCGTCGGTCAGGCTCTGCTGGCAGCCAAGGCCGGTGCGACGTACGTGTCGCCGTTCGTAGGCCGTTTGGACGATATTTGCGAGAACGGGGTGGCTCTCGTCACCGAGATCGTGCGTATGTATCGTTACTACGGTTATGATACGCAGGTGCTGGCGGCATCGATTCGGCATACGCAGCACATCGTCCAGTGTGTCGAGGCGGGGGCCGACGTGGCGACCTGCCCGCTTGCGGCGATCAAGGGTTTACTGAAACACCCGCTGACCGACATCGGTTTGGCGCAGTTCCTGGCAGACCACGCCAAGGTGAATTCGTAGGGAGGCGGCGTTTCCCGTATGGAAAAGCGATGCCGATGATCGAAAAATCATCGGCATCATCATTTCGTATTCGGGCCGGAATCCGATCAGATTTCCAGCCCCATGATATAGTCGTTCATGTAGAATCCGCCTCCGATTTCGAAATCGCCTTCGCGCAATTTGCGCATACCCATCCGTTCGTAGAATTTTACGGCTTTGTTATGGCGATTTACGTGGAGCTCCATCCGGCAGGGAGCCGGGTGGAGCTGTTTGATGTGTTCGATAGCCTTGCGGAAGAGGAAGCTCCCCGCGTGCACACCCTGGAATCGGGGCAGGATGTAGATTTTTTGCAGGATGTAGAGGTCGTCTGCTTCGGGCTGGACAGAGAGATAGCCGCAGGGAGTGCCGTCCTTGTAGGCGATGTAATATACGTGCCCTTCGGCCATCTGCCGCCGGAGGTTTTCGGGGGAGTACATCCACTCCATCATGTAGTCCAACTGTTCGGGCGAAAGGATGGTTTTATAGGTGTCGGGAAATGCGACGCAGGCCATTTCGCGTATCAGTCCGCAATCTTCGACGGAGGCTTTTCTGGCAGTAAACATAAGGTGTTCGATTCGGTTTCGCTCTTGCAAATATATTGAAAGCCAGGAGAAACCGGGAACTTGTTCCCGGTTTTCTGAGGTGCATTCTATCTAGAATATGTTCAAAGATGGTGATTCTGGTAGTCGGAGAGTTCTGTTTTTGTCGCGATAATTTGTCGGGCTGTATGAGACGGATGCCTGGGCAATAACAAATTAGGCCAATATTGTAGCCACAAAATTTCTATAGTCCCTCCTCGACGGTTTTCCGTACAGGTTCCTGGTACTGTTTACCTTTTCCGAAACGGAAGTTGATTTTCAACATTACTCTGTTCCAGGCATTTTTTACATAAGAAGTCCCTTGTGTTCTGACGATACTGTTCTCGATGGAATGGTAATGGCTTTCCGGATTGGTGAGGAAATTGTCGCAGGAGAGTTGAAATGCCCAGTCTTTGTATTTATATCTCACACCTATCGCAGAGGATAATTCACTGTCGTATATCATCGGAATAGACAATCCTTTACAAGGTATCGCACCCTGATAATATGCGGAAAAGTTTTTGTAGTTGAAAGTCAGCTCATAGTACATCGGAGCCTGAAAATGAGTCACCCTCCCCAATACTTTCGAATCGACTTTTGTATAACTGAATCCTCCGCCTAATTTCAATGCCAGCAAGTCGTTTTTGAATGGGCTGAGTCTCAAATCATAATGTACGGAGTGCACATCTGCCCAGTTGTCATTAATCGGTGAGTATGCGATATACGGCTGTTCATACTGATAATAGTAGTCGATTGGATTCTTGTAATATAAGTAGCTGTATGAAACATTTATATTGAGCCATTTGTTATGATATACGACATTGAAAGTCGTCTGGTTCGCACGGCCGCCGACCAGCTCGGGATTCCCGTGTACGATAATATTTTGATTATAAAACGAAGTGGCTTCGCTGAGTTGTCCCAGTCCTGGCTGCATATTGGCTTGGACGAATCCGGCTTTCAGCATAAAAGAGGGTGAAATACGATAACCGATATCTACCCGAGGCGCAAAGACCCATTGCCAAATATCGTTGTCGTTTGTTTTTGTTCGTGTCCCTGTTACTCCCAAAGAAAAACGATAAGTAAACCGAGGCCCGATCTTTCCGGTGATCTCTCCGGCAAAATAATTTTTCAGAATGCTGTTAGTTTCCCGGGAATAGCCCGACGTGTTGTCTATTCGATATTTGCTAATATCATAGTAAAAATAATCTCCGAATGAAAGCGTCAGCTTGTCGAAAGTCTTGGTATAGAGAGCTTGGCCGTTCATCTGATAGCCGTCTCCGTCCATATTAAGAAAATCTTCAAATACAGGCGTATCGTCCGATAATGCGTATTGGTTCTTATAGGTATCGGAAACAGAATTTATGTAATCGCCTCGAAGTGTTATCATTAGTTCATGCCGGTTGCGGAATTGCCTCCAGAAGTACAGGTCGAGCGTCGGATTGAATGAGTGGGACTCGCTTTCCTTCACTCCGTAACGGTCCGAACCTATGCCATCCTGAATAAAGGCAAGCCGGGAATCGGTCTGTTGAGAATGCTTATCATAACTTGGGAAAAAGCGGGCTTGAAATACATATTTTCCGGGGAGTTGATTCGTGTATTTGAGACTAAATTGAGGACTTAAGAAGTTGTTTTCACTCTGCCGTTCTTCCTCCTGCCGGAAATCCACCCCGTCGAGCGTATATTCCATTTCATCCGAGGCATATTGATCATCCCATGATCCGTAGCCTATGTTTGCAGTAAATGCCAACTGATGCCGTCCCCGGTTGTATTGCAGGAAAAAACTATCGTTCAACCAGGGCGAAGTCAGATGTTGGTTCAGCTCCACACTTCCGTATATTCCGTCTTCCCGAATTTTCGTGATAATGTTGATGACTTTATTGCCGTTGCTGAGGCCGAATTTGATGGGCGGCAGATCGTAGTATTCGATCTTTCGGACATCTTCGGGCCGCAGAGTCGTCAATTCCTGTTCCGAAGAGGCGATACCGTTTACCAAGACCGTCACACTGCCATCGGACGCGGTGATTTGATTGGTCTGGCGGTTGATTCTGATCTGCGGAATCTTGTTGGTCAGATCGAGACTCGTGACCGCCGCCTTCCGGTCTTCATTGGTGATGGTATATACCGTCCGGTCGAAATAGCTGGCTGTGTTGTTGGCCGTGACGACCACCGCATCGATCTCTGCGACATCTTCGGACAGGACGTAATCCCGGACGACCTCCGTCATGCCTATCGAAGGTTTGCGAAGAAGCACCGTATCGTAAAGAGTCTTGTACCCGATTGTCCGAACCGATAGCAGGTAGCGGCCCGCACGGTGTTTTCCGAACCGGTAATTGCCGGCCATATCGGTTATCACGCCTTCCGTGTAGCGGGTCGTATCCGGCAGTTGCTGGAGAATGACCGGGGCGAAGGCGACCGGTTCGTTTTTCTCGGTGGTAATTTTACCTTTCAGGACGATTTGCGCCTGGAGCGGTGTCGCCAGGCTCGTTATGATGATCAGAAGAAGAACGGGGATAAGTCGGGGGTGTCTCATAGTTGCGGAGTTTGAAAAGAATATAAAATAGAGTAGTGAAGACGGGGCGGGAAGGGAGCGGATTATAGTTCGCAACCGGGGGAAGGCGTCAGTTGTTCCTTAATGGAGGGGGCATTGAAATTCACTCCGACAGTTACGAAATTCAATACCCCGTCGTAATACGGCTCTTCCAGGTTGTCCAGTCTGTAATATTCGATACGCTCGATGTTGTCTGCGGTCAGATTTGTCAAAATAGCTGCATATCCAGCCTCATCCGGAATAATACCGCTGAACATAAGACATACCGTGGCGCCGTTTTCATCGGTCAAATAACCATCTTCGTAGGTTATGCCCGGAATATGGCTGTAAAAATCTTCGATCGTCCGGGCATCGGGGGCAATCTGCTCGGGAAGGAAGACTTCGACGGGATGTACGGTAGCGAGATCCTTCTGGCTGCGGATGACAGGGAAATGAAAGTAGCGCCGTCCTTCTATGCCGGGCACATAAGCTATCTCGATTTGCCGGGTCTGCGGCTGGATGCCCGGACCCGATATTTCGAGCCGGTAGGTCCGGTTGGTTGCAATGGCGTCGAACTCGTAATAACCGTTGGCAGATGTAAGCGTCCCGTATTCGGGCTCTCCGGTCGCCGGATCGTATAACCACAATGAAGCGAAAGGTATTGCCTCCGTCGGATCGGTGGCATAGATGAATCCCGCGATACGTTGTTCCTGACCCGTCGCATGTAGCGAATAACCGAGCAAAGCGAAAAATAATAAAACGAATCTTTTCATAGTCGTTGAATGTTTCTTAATTAAAAATAAGCATTTTACCGGGAATCAGACAAATAATTTTCGGATAAAATAGTTGCGAAATCGAAGAATGGTAATTTTATTTGTGTGATATTGAACTTTTTCTATATCTTATTTGAATATATATTTACGATGGACGGAGTTGCGGAGCAATAAAAATATCGAGGTATGACGCGAAATTGCATTTTGACCGTTGTTTTGAACAAAATGCAGACTTTGTAAAAATGAATTAAAATCGGAAAAAGAAAAATGCCTGATTTTTTCGGCTGCAGATTTCGATAGGATAGGGTAAAGACAAAGGCAGCCGATAATCGATCGATTATCGGCTGCCTTTCCGTGATCCCGCTGGGGCTCGAACCCAGGACCCCAACATTAAAAGTGTTGTGCTCTACCAGCTGAGCTACGGAATCATCCGCGCCAATCCGGAGTTATCCGTTTTGGTGGTGCAAATGTATAGAAAATTTTTGTTTTGCCAAAATAAAACGATATTTTTGTACGGAATATTGATTATCGTAAATCTTAAAACAAGATAAATTTTATGTGTAAAGCTCTGATTATCGGCGCAGGAGGCGTAGGTACCGTCGTGGCGCAGAAAATTGCTGCCAATCCGATTTTTTCGGACGTGATGCTGGCCAGCCGAACGAAAGCGAAGTGTGATGCCATTGCTGCGGCAATCGGCGGGGACCGGGTGAAGACTGCGCAGGTCGATGCCGACAATGTAGCCGATTTGTGCGAGTTGTTTCGGGCTTTCAAGCCCGATATCGTGGTGAACGTGGCGCTGCCGTACCAGGATCTGACCATCATGGACGCCTGCCTGGAGTGCGGGGTGAACTACCTCGATACAGCCAATTACGAACCCAAGGACGAGGCGCATTTCGAGTATTCGTGGCAGTGGGCCTATCAGGAGCGCTTCAAGGAGAAAGGGCTGACGGCTATTCTGGGCTGCGGCTTCGATCCGGGAGTGACAGCTATTTTCACCGCCTATGCCGCCAAACACCATTTCGACGAGATTCACTACCTCGATATCGTGGACTGCAACGCCGGCAATCACGGCATGGCTTTCGCCACGAATTTCAACCCGGAAATCAATATCCGCGAGGTGACTCAAAAAGGCCGTTACTACGAGAACGGCAAGTGGGTGGTGACCGAACCGCACGAGATACACAAGCCGCTTCATTATCCTGAAATCGGCGAGCGCGAATCTTATGTGATCTACCACGAGGAGCTGGAGTCGCTGGTAAAGAACTATCCGACGATCAAGCGTGCCCGCTTCTGGATGACTTTCGGACAGGAGTACCTGACTCACCTGCGCGTGATTCAGAATATCGGCATGGCCCGTATCGATCCGATCATTTACAACGGTGTGGAGATCGTGCCGATTCAGTTCCTGAAGGCCGTGCTGCCCGATCCCAAGTCGCTGGGTGCGAACTATCACGGCCAGACTTCGATCGGCTGCCGCATCCGGGGTATCAAGGACGGCAAGGAGCGCACGTATTATATCTATAACAACTGCGATCACGAGAAGGCATTCCAGGAGACCGGTACGCAGGCCGTGAGCTTTACTACGGGCGTCCCGGCGGCGCTGGGCGCTTCGATGTGGGCCAAGGGGCTTTGGCGCGGTGCGGGCGTGTTCAACGTCGAGGAGTTCGATCCCGATCCGTTCCTGGCCGAACTGGGACCGCAGGGATTGCCCTGGGTCGAGAAATTCGACGTCGATCTGGAAGTCTGATCGGGTTTCGATAATTGGTTTGAAAGTCCGGATGGTATGTACCGTCCGGACTTTTTTATCGGTCTGTATTGGTGTGAAAAGAGGTAGGTATAAATACTTATTTATTCCAAATAGCCGGGATTTTTGAATCCCGGTTGGGAGGTTTTTTCTATTTTTGCGTGAATTTGAAACAGCATCGGAAATCCATGATCGATTTTCAAAAATTACCTTCTCCCTGCTTTGTGCTGGATGAGCAGTTGCTCGATCGGAATTTGGCGGTCATCGACCGCGTTCGCCGGGAGAGCGGTGCCGAAGTGATCGTCGCTTTGAAGGCCTGTGCCATGTGGAGTATTTTCCCGGAGCTTGCGCAACATTCCGACGGAGCCACCGCTTCGTCGCTGGCCGAGGCGAGGCTGGTTTTCGAGGAGTTCGGCCGTCCGGCGCATACGTACGCTCCGGTATATACCGACCGGAATATCGAAGAGATTCTCGATTGCAGCGATCACATCACCTTCAATTCCGTTGCGCAGTTCGAACGGTTCGGACAGATGGCCCTGCTGCGCGGTATTTCGTGCGGCCTGCGGATCAACCCCGGCTATTCGCCGGTAGAAACCGATCTCTATAACCCTTGCGTGCCCGGTTCGCGGCTGGGTATTCCCGCCGGGGAGCTGAAGGAGCTGCCCGCCGGGGTCGAAGGATTGCATTTCCACGTGCTGTGCGAGTCCCGCCCCGAACATTTGCGCTTGGCGCTCGATGCCGTCGAAGAGCGTTTCGGTCGTTTCCTCGACCGGATCAAATGGCTCAATATGGGCGGCGGACACCTTATGACCCACAAGGATTACGATTGCGATGAGCTGATCCGCATTTTGCAGGAGTTCAAGGCGAAATATCCGAACCTGCGCTTGATCCTGGAGCCCGGCAGCGCCTTCACTTGGCGGACGGGTTACCTGGTTTCGACCGTGGAGGACATCGTTGAGAACGGCGGCGTGCGTACGGCGATGCTCGACGTGTCGTTCGCCTGCCACATGCCCGACTGCCTGGAGATGCCCTATAAACCGGCGATCCTGGGGGCCCGCGATCCGGAACCGGGAGAGAAGGGCTGGCGTATGGGCGGCAACAGTTGTCTGGCCGGGGATTACTACGGGGATTGGATCTTCGACCGCGATCTGCGGGTCGGCGATCGCATCGTGTTCGAGGATATGATTCACTATACGATGGTCAAGACCACGATGTTCAACGGCGTGGCGCATCCTGCGATCGCCATCGTGCGCCGCGATGGAGCAATAGAAATAATCAGAGAATTCGGCTACGAGGATTTCAAGTCCCGTATGTCGTAATCATTAAACCGCAATAGATGAAAGATTTTACCCCTACTTTCTACACGCTGGAGTGTGTCGCTACCGGCCGGGAGTTTCCGGACGAAGGGTGGACGCTGGACGATGCCCAGTGCAAGTGTCCTTCGTTGATCCGTACTCGTTATGCAAAAAAGCAGCTCGAACTCAAATCCGATGAATACGGGTTCTACAAGTTCGCCGACTGGTTGCCTGTTCGGCGAATGCTGGAAAATTCGAAGGCTCCGGTGACCTACAAAAGTAAAGGGTTGGCTGCGCACCTCGGGCTGGAAAATCTCTACATTACCTTCAACGGCTATTACCCGGCTATCGGGGCGCACATGACTACCTGTTCGTTCAAGGAAACGGAGGCTTACAGCGTCTGTGCCCGTATCGACGAGAACGAGAAGCGGGTGCTTGTCGTGGCGTCGGCCGGCAATACGGCCCGCGCCTTCGCCAAGGTCTGCTCCGACAACCGGATTCCGCTGCTCTTGTCGGTGCCTGCCGACAACCTCGATGCCCTGTGGTTCGACGGACCGCTGGATCCTTGCGTGAAACTGATCTGTTCGGAGAAGGGCGGAGATTATTTCGATGCGATCCATTTGAGCAACCTGGCACTCAAGAGCGATAAGTTTTATGCCGAGGGCGGTGCGAAGAACGTGGCACGCCGCGACGGTATGGCGACTACCGTACTGTCGGCAGCGACGACTATCGGTCGGATCCCCGACTACTATTTCCAGGCCGTGGGCAGCGGTACGGGTGCTATTGCCGCCTGGGAAGCCAATATGCGCCTTATCGAGGACGGCCGTTTCGGTAGTCACCTGATGAAGCTGATGGTTTCGCAGAACGCGCCGTTCGTGCCGATGTATAACGCCTGGCGGGAGGATTCGCGCGACATGCTCCATTACGACGATGACAAAGCCCGCCGTGACGTGGAGATCATCGACGCCAAGGTGCTGTCGAACCGCAAACCGCCTTATAGTATCGCCGGCGGTCTTTACGATGCGCTGAAAGCCACCGACGGCGAGATGTTCGCGCTGACCAATGCCCACGCCCGCAAAGCGCGGCGTCTGTTCCTCGAGTTGGAAGGCGTCGATATCTATTCGGCGGCCGGCATCGCCACCGCATCGCTCATCAAGGCTGTAGAAGAGGGCAAGATCGCCAAAGATGCCGTGGTGATGCTGAATATTACGGGCGGCGGCGAACTCCATTTCAAGGAGGATAAAACGCTGTGGTACCTGAAGCCCGATCATGTTTTCCCGATCGATCCCGACCCGGAGGAGGTGATCGCCAAAACGGAAGCCCTGTTCGCATAAAATAGCGTCCGGACGATCCGAAAAGGCCGGCGTGACAAAAAAAGAGGGGACGATTTTCTGATGTGCACCCCAAAGTTTGGACTGATTAATAATTCAGATAGCATGAGTTCGGT
>OLOO01002414.1_pt1 | contig 10382 bp, 11 predicted proteins | sample 1672621 | NCBI WGS metagenome assembly OLOO01 (sample SAMEA3136706, study PRJEB25190) | human gut metagenome | biome: human gut; feature: human-associated habitat; material: faeces | place: Austria | collected 2013 | reverse complement strand
AAACTTCCGATTGAAAATAACAAAGAGCGGTTAGGCGAGCGGGCATCAAGCAAACACTAAGACTATTGAGTAAGAATTGGTATTGCAATCGAACATATGTGCGATTATACTTGACAGGATCTTCAGAAGCTGCAAGGGAGGTAATCATGGCGCATAAGGTACCGTCAATAGTTTTGCGCAAATTCAGCCAGCCGTCAGCATGACTGCTCCTTGAGAAGCGACACGTCCAGGTAGCGGCGCGATCCCCATTCGCTGTCGGCGACGTACTTCAGGCGGGCGGCCACCAGCATGAGCGCGGACTTGCCGTCGGGGAAGGTGCCGACCACGCGGGTCCTGCGCCTTATCTCCCTGTTGAGGCGCTCGATCGCGTTGTTCGTGCGGATGCGCCGCCAATGCTCGCGGGGCATCGCGCAGTACGTCAGCGTCTCGGCGAAGCCCTCACGCACGACCTTGGCGGCCTCCTTCAGCTTCATCGACTCGAGCTCGGCGGCCACCGACTCGGCCTTGGCCGCCGAGGCCTCGCGCGACTCCATGGCGTGGATGGCCTTGAGCATGGCCGCGACCTGGGAGCGCTTCGATTTGGGGACCTTGGCGAGGACGTTGCGGTAGAAGTGCACGGTGCAGCGCTGGTATTTTGCCTTCGGGAACACCTCGGCGATCGAGCCGACCATGCCGGCGGCCTTGTCGCCGGCGAACATGCGAACGCCGCGCAGCCCGCGAGGCTTGAGCCACGACAGGAAGTCGCGCCAGCGCTCCGACGACTCGGCGAAGCCCTCGGCGCACCCGATCACCTCGCGGTAGCCGTCCTCGCTCACGCCGATGGCGACCATGACGGCGACGTTCTCGTAGGAGCCGCCCCAGCTGCGCTTCAGGTAGATGCCGTCGACGTAGACGTACGGGTATTCGCGGGTCAGCGGCCGGCATCGCCACTCCTCGACCAATTTGAACGCCTTGTCGTTGAGATTGGAGACCGTGCCGGCGGAGACGCCCGCGCCCCACAGGATCTCGAGACGTCCTCGATGCGGCGCGTGGGAACGCCCGCCAGGCACATCTCTATGATTGCCTCCTCGACGCTCGCCTCCCGTCTGCGATAGCGCTCTATGACGGCGGTCTGGAAGGTGGCGCCGCGAAGCTTTGGGACGTCGAGCACGACCTTGCCGCTCGTGGTGACCAGCTTCCTCTTGTAATGGCCGGAACGGTACGCCTCGCGGGCGGCCGTCCTCTCGTAGCGCTCCGCCCCGACCATCTCGTCGGCTTCCTCGTCTAGCAGGGCGTTGGGCGTCTCCTGCACGGTTTTCCTCACGAGCTCGCGAAGGTCAGACCTCAACGACTCCTCGGCAACTGATACTATGTTGGCGGACATGGCTGCGATGCCTTCCTCGGTACGTTTTTATGCTTGGTCGCTGAAAATCATGCCGATGGCTGACGACCATGTCTTTTTTCATTCCTAGACGTATTCAGCTTTCAATTTGCGAAAGAAATATTATGTTACCTTCAGAGCGATGTCTGAAAGTGAGCCACCCTCAAGCAACGCATAAATCATCGCCCAGACTAGGTACGAGACGAAGAGACGTACTTTCCAAACAGCTTCCTTACAGGAATGTCTCGATCGAGGACAACGACACCGCTGATCATTACAAAAAGCGAAACAGCCCACCTAGCCAGGCTATCCGTAAGATTGAAGAACTGCCAGGCAAAGCTGCTGGCGTCCGTCGTATATCAGTTCTGGGCAGAGACATGGATGATAATAACTGAAATAATAGAAATAATAGCAACTACTCTGAGGCAGTCTAAATAATAAATCCTACCAGTTACAGCCTCAGACATCTCGCAAGAGCCCCCTCCAGCTGTTTGAGACAGACAGTGTGCCCCGCCGGCTCTAGCCCATCGTAATTGCAATCTTATCCTACCAAGGAACAAACAGACGCCATAACCAGACGCATTGACTTATTGAAGTACGCAGAAGAGCTTGCCCAGGACTTAAGGACATCCAAAGCCCCCTGAATGGGGTGCCGCTCAACAAGGAGCCGAAGCCCTCGATTGAACAGGGTGTTTGCCCTCGCATACGCATCTGCCGATTCCTCTGAAAAACGAGACTCCGCATGCTGAGCGGCAAGACTTGCATCGCAAATCGCTAGCCTCCTGTATGCCCCAGTAAGCTCCTTTTGATATAGGAACTGCAGATAGAGGTTTGATCTAGAGAGACTGTTTGCACTCATTCGGTAATTAACAAGGCATTCCGGACAGTTTCCAAGCTTAAAGCCATTAAGCGCGGCGCGTACGAGAAAATCATAGTCCTCGCATAGGGGCATGAGCCTATACCCACCATCGAAGACCTCTCTACGGCCAAACCAGGAAGGATGGGGGACGCAATTGTTGTACTTAAGAGCACGCTGAATTGCCTTTGACTTGGTCGGAATGGTTGACACCTGGTACATGACTTCCCCACTGTCATCAATCACGGTCATGTAAGACCCGACCAAATCAAATCCACCTGCAGTCAAATACTCAAGCTGTGTTGCAATTCTGTCCGGCTCGCTAATGTCGTCGGCATCCATGCGGCATATGTACTCGCCGGTTGCAAAGCTCAGGGCTTTGTTCAAGGAACCCACAAGGCCGAGGTTCTTCTCGTTGTAAATCGGGCGAACCCTGCCGTCTTTACGCACAATGGCCTCGAGATGCTTCCTTGCACAATCATTCGAGGGGTCATCAAGAATAAGAATTAGTTCAAGGTTTGAGTAGCTTTGCGTGAGGATTGACTCAATTGCAGCCTTGAGCTGATCGATAGGTTCCCTATAACAAGACATGAGCACAGAGACTAGCGGCATTTCAGAAGACGCAATCGCCATGTTTAGTCCTCCCCACCAAGGTGCAGATAGGATTTGATCATTCGCTTCTCCTGTTGGTTCAGCCCAAAGAACCACTCAAGCAAAAAGTACGCCATCAGGAACAACGCACAACACAGAACGACGCCAAGCCATCCATCGCAGCTAATGGAAAACGCCGAGAAAGCAACAGCGAACACGGCAACCACAGCAGCCCAGGGCGCAAACACGGCCGCAATTTGCTTCCAGAACTCCGCAATGTTAATCCCCACTTTTTTGTAATACCAATTCATGAGAAGACCGTTTCCCAATAGCATTGAGACGGCGGTCGAATATGCCGCACCAACCAAGCCCAAATTCTTGACTAAAATAATAGTTGCAACCACATTGATTACGGCAACGGTAAAGTACATCAGTCCCCTAAACAGGTATTTGTCCATAACCTGCAGAACAGTCAGGCCCACGTTCTGGATGATGTCAATCGTAAAGGGAGCCATGACTACAAGGGCAATCCAATAGGCGCTTTCGTAGCCCTCACCAGCCCACAGAGAGACAAACTCCCTTCCAGCAAAGGCGAAGCACCCAAGGACGGCTCCGCACACAAGGAAAGAGAGTCTGCCAACCGACGAAAAAAGATTAGAGATGGCATTCATATCGTGGTCCTGATGGTATAGCTCAGAGACCCGGGGTAAAAAGACTCCGGACACCGCCGTGCCAACCCCCATATAGGCGGTGTAAATCTGTGAACCAACCGCATATATAGCAACCGCCGTCGCCCCGTAGAAATAGCCAACAATCAGCTGATCGGTCTTCCAAAAAATCTGGTCTGCAATGGTTACCAGCACAATCGTCGCGCTAAACGCAACCAGGGAGCTAGCGAGCTTTGAATCCCAACCGTGATAAACGGCCTTTGCCTTTAGGAACACATTGGAGTAGACGGCCTGCAGAACCGCACATACAAAGTTGGAGGCGAGAACGACAGCGCACACCATGAGCGCACTCGGGAACACCGAAGACAAGCCCAAGACGAGCGCGGGCTGAACAGCCACTGCAAGCAGCTGTGTAATTCTAAGAAAGTCGAACTTCTCGAAGGCGGTTATGGTGGCGATATTGATGGTGTTAAACATCGTCACAACAGTATTGACGCCAAGCACGACAAGCATGGTCCCACATTCCGCTATTTCCGCGCTAGAGAAGCTACTGGAGTACACAGTGGCAACGGTCGGAATCAGAACGGCAATAACAAGAGCGGTTACGCCGGCAAGAATGAAGTAGATCCTCTTGGCAATTGCGAGCGTGTTCTCCATCTGCTTGGAGTCGTCCTCTGCTTTGTACATGCAGTAGAACCTGCCCACGCCCGAGGCAAGCACTCCGTTGATTGAGACAAGGTAGGACATCACAGAGCCGACCAACTGGTACAGGCCGTATTCAGACTGGCCAATAGTGCTCAGAAGGAGCGGAACATATATGAGCTGGACAATCATTTGTACAGCCATGTAGATGTAAGAGAAGATAACCCCACGCTGTCTAGCGCTTGCCATAAGCAAAACCTTTATCCAATTTCATCGAGAGTTGTTTAGAACAGCCCAACAGCCAACCACGGCCGACGCTGCAAACCAATGCCCATTTGCAAGCAAGGAAAGAAGCAGGCTGTTGCAGTCTGTAAAATTACCGTCAGAGAGAAGCGCCTTCCAGCCGGGTACCCTCAAGTTCATCCATTCGAGCGTGAAGCGTTTAATTTGCCTATTAAAACCAAGGCACCGTAGGGACCTGATTCCGCCCCAATACAGCACGTGACGAATGGCAAGCTTGGCAAGCGCCCGCTCGGAGTCAGAATCCAGTGAAATCCGAACGTTCTTTATGACGTAGTCGAAAGCCTTCTGGATATCAAAGACCGTATCTATGCGTGGGGCAGAGAGCGTGCTGTCTCCATGCTTGACGTATCGGTAAAGATTAATGCCACAAGAGGTCATTCCATTGGCGTCCAGCAGCAAGACAAGCGCAGAGGAAAGGTCCTCCCCTATCTTGACTCCGCAGTAAAGCTTTGGGAGCTCCTCCTTAAGAAAATCGGTCAAATAGACCTGCAAGGAGAGACTCTCGGAATTCAGAATTGCAGTGGCCATTGAGACCAGGCTCAGGCCCTCCGGCCACCTATCGATACTCTTGAGGCAGCAGCCACTTGCGTCGACCAGCTGATAGTCAAACGCAATGATCTTCTCGTCAGTCGCGCTCAAGGCCTCTAGCAGCTCGCGGAGTGCTGCTACATCAAGGTAGTCATCAGAATCAAGGAAAAGCGTATACCTCCCCTGGGCTCGTTGCGCACCGAAAGATCGCGCGCTGTTCTGGCCGCCGTTCTCCTTGCGGTAAACCAGGGCTTGCGGAAGGAGCTCCTCGATGGCGGCCTCCAGACACCTCCAAGAGTCGGAATTAGAGCCATCGTCAACGATGATGGTCTCCAATTCGTCAAAGCCGACAAGCGACTGGAGGCATCTACGGAACAAATCCTGATTGGTGTTGTAGACGGGAACAACGACTGAGAGAAGCTTCATGGACTAGCCCTCGAGAATGTCGGCGATTCTTGAACTTGCGTGACCGTCCCCATACGGGTTGCTGGCAAGGCTCATGGACGCGTAGGCAGCTTCATCACTCAGGAGTTTGTTGAACTCCTCAAAGATGGGCTGCTCTTCGGTTCCTACGAGCTTGAGAGTTCCCGCGGCGATTCCCTCAGGTCGCTCAGTCGTGTCTCGCATCACAAGAACGGGCTTGCCCAACGAGGGAGCCTCTTCCTGGATACCGCCCGAATCGGTGAGGATCAAGTAAGAACGAGCCATGTAATTGTGGAAGTCGAGCACTGCAAGAGGGTCAATTATCCTCAGCCGGTCAAGGCCATCGAGCTCTTCATGAGCAGCAGCCCTAACCTGTGGATTCATGTGAATTGGATAAATTGCCTTCACGTCAGGGTGGACTTCCATGACACGGCGGATTGCCCTAAACATGTGATGCATTGGCTCGCCGAGGTTCTCACGCCTGTGGGCAGTAATCAGAATCAGGCGACTTCCCTTGGCCCATTCCAGGTTCTCGTCGGTATACCCCTCATCAATAGTTGTGTTGAGGGCATCGATTCCCGTGTTGCCGGTCACGAATATGCAGTCATCGGGCTTCCCCTCCTTGATGAGGTTCTGCCGCGAAGCCTCCGTGGGGGCAAAGTAGTAGTCAGAGACGATGTCCACGGCCTGGCGGTTAAACTCCTCGGGCCACGGGCTGTTGATGTTATAGGTCCTCAGGCCAGCCTCGACATGGCCAATTGGAATGTGAAGATAGAAGCAGGCCAGGGCCGCAGCAAACGAGGACGTGGTGTCGCCGTGAACCAGGACGACATCAGGCCTCTCCTGTTCAAGAATTGGCTTGAGCCTCTCCAAGATCAGGACGGTCACATCAAACAGAGTCTGCCCGGGCTTCATGATTGCCAGGTCAAAGTCGGGGGTAACGTCAAAGACGCCGAGCACCTGCTCCAGCATCTCGCGGTGCTGCCCGGTTACGACCACGCTGGTCTGAAAGGACTCTGGCCTGCTTTTGAGTTCCTTGACAAGCGGGCACATTTTGATGGCCTCGGGCCGCGTCCCGAACACGAGCATAACTTTCTTCATGTCTACTCCAACCAAATGATTTAATTATTTCTTGAAACCATCAAAAAGTATCCTGGCCTTAGAGGTTACGTAAGAGAAGTCTCCCGTCCTAAGCCCAAAGCCAACTCTCAGGCAGATGCTGACTAGTATCGGTGAAAGCCAGGGATGCTTAGCCAGGATGGCCATTCTCCTATCCGCAAAAGCTCGCTCGTTCTCATCAAGCCATGAACCACTGAAATGATGGATGGCGTGCGTGTTATCTGTACGGGTTATCACACCTGTCTCGTGGCTTTTTGGACAGAACCAGTCATTGGGGTACAGCGCAAACCCCTTGATCACCTGGAAGGTGTTGTTAAGTTCCAGGCCGGCGGATTTGCAGGCATTGGTAATTGCCGTAACGTTAGTCATCATGTCGAAGCTGCCGTCTGGACGGACAAACTCACGACCGTCGTAGTCGGCCAAGAGCTCAGAAAACAAACCAAAGCCCTTCTCACAGGCCATTATCCCAGTCGGGATGGTGTTGTTAGACTCAAAGCCCGAGAAGGCCTGCTGGTCCAGAAACTCGTCTAGCGGCGCCGTGACTTCCACATCGGTGTCCATGTAGATTCCGCCCTCGTGGACAAGAATCCAAAGACGCGCATAGTCGCTTACAAAAGCCCATTTCTTGTTCTCGTATGCCTGCAGGGCATAGGTGTTGGCAGAAAAATCAAAATTTGACTCATCCCAACGCACTATCTTGTAATCGGGACAGTGCTTCTTCCACGTGTCAATGCAGGCCTTGGCGTCATCGGGCAACTCCTTGCCACCAAACCAAATATAGTGAATGACCTTTGGAATCATGGTTTCTCCGCTTGATGCTACTTAGTCAGATAGAATGAGACTCAAGTTTTAATTGTATCTAAGTCGACGTTGCGGAGTTGCAGTGCCTTCTAAGAGCAGAGAAAATACCTACGGCGTTTTTCTATCGAGCAGTTCGTATCTGCCCGGCGTTTTGGCGTTAAGTCAGTCGTTGAATAACGTCAACAGCGTTCACCCTTTGACGGTATTTATGACCAGCAGCTCGCCCGAGCTTCTCGATGACATCAATAATCATGGGCTTCGCTACATCGAGGTCTCTCCGCTGCAGCCTCCCGAGGCAATCAGAGAGAAGAACATCTCCGCTGGCTTCTCTCGATGGAACGGAACGTTTGCTAAGCTCAGGGTTCTCGAACTGATACAGTTCAACAAGATTGTCATGCTCGACGCAGACATGATGGTCAACAGGAATATTGATTTCATCTTTGACTCTCCGCACATGTCTGCCGTAGCAGCTGGCGCCAAGGCGCACCCCGGCTGGGAGGACCTTAACTCCGGATTCATGGTGCTGGAGCCCAGCATCGCCGTCTTTAACCAGGCGATGGAAATTCTTGAGGACATCGGCGCATCCCACCTTGAGGATTTCACTGCCCTTGGTGACCAGGACATATTCCAACGGCTTATGCCCGACTGGATCACATCAACGCATCTGCAACTTCCTGAGTCATTCAACGCATTCCAAGACTGTCTGCCGTCTTACGAGAGGAGCGGCTATCTTGCACTCAAGGATGCATATGTCATCCACTTTGAGTGCAAGCCTAAGCCGTGGGATTTCAGGCTTGGAAGCTGGATGCCCGTAATCTACAGGGCCCTACGGTGGGGTTCTTTAGCAGAAATACGTGCGCTACGGCAATATCGGAGATGTCTTGCAGCTTCAGACGCTACTTCATTCTAGGAGCTACAATTAAAGTGTATTTGTCAATTGATACCTATTTCCTGATTGGCTGTATTTGATGCGAGTTCTAGCAATCATCCCCGCATACAACGAGGAGGGGTGCATCGAGGCCACGGTGGACGAGTTCGTCCGGACGTGCCCCGGCGTGGACTACCTCGTGGTCAATGACGGCTCCTCGGACCAGACCGAGGCCATCTGCAAGCGTCACGGCTTCAACTACGTGAGCCACCCGGTCAACCTCGGCCTCACCGGCGGCTTCCAGACCGGCTGCCGCTATGCTCTGGAGAACGGCTACGACGCCGTCATACAGTTTGACGCGGACGGCCAGCACATGCCCGAGTATGTCACCGTCATGGCCAAGCGCATGGAAGCCGACGGTGCGGACATCGTCATCGGCTCGCGCTTTGTTGATGAGGAGAAGCCCGTCTCGGCGCGCATGATTGGCTCCCGCCTCATCACCGGGCTCATCAAGCTGACCTGCGGGCAGACCGTGAACGACCCCACGAGTGGCATGCGCCTGTTCAACCGCAAGATGGTGAGCGAGTTCGTGCGGCGCTTCGACTTTGGCCCGGAGCCAGATTCTGTTGCGTTCCTTATGCGCAAGGGCGCCAAGGTCTCTGAGGTGCAGGTGCAGATGCGCGAGCGTCAGGCCGGCGAGAGCTACCTCAACGCGTGGAAGTCCATCTCCTACATGGCGCGCACGTGCATGTCCATCCTCTTCGTCCAGTGGTTCAGGTGATAGGCGTGAACATCACTTTGCGAATCTTCTTGCTTCTTGTTGCGGTCTTCACGCTGCTGTTTGTTGTGCGTAAGCTAAGGAAGTCTGCGCTGGAAATCATCGACTCCATCTTCTGGGTGTTTCTTGCCGCGCTGCTCATTGTGGTGGCGGCCTTCCCGCAGCTGGTGTTCTGGGTGACGGGCGTCTTTGGGTTTGACTCGTCGTCCAACTTCGTCTTCTTCTGCGGCATCCTGGTGCTTCTGGCCCGCCTGTTCACCCAGGACCTCAAGGTAGCCACACTCAAGCGCAAGCTCACCACGCTGACGCAGACTGAGGCGTTGAAGGAGCACGAGAGGTAGGAAGAGGCGCATCTCACATCTCTTTCTTGCCACATCGGGCAACGCTTCGCTCAAATCTCGGCTACGTTTGGCTTTAAATTCGAGCCCGTTGAGTATCTGCCAAAAAATGGCGGCTTTTGCCCAGTTGGCGGACATACCAATTTGCCTTCTATCCGGCACGTCTAAAACAAACGCCAAACATAGCCGAGTTTTGGCAAATTGCACTCTATTCGTCTGGGCTATAGCAGCTTCTATCTGTTTCTTTGGAATCCATCGTGTACGCTCACCGCCACTGACCTCACCTCACGACGAGCTTACACTTTGCGACATCAAATCGGACTAGCAAGCCCATAGATGTCGTCAAATGTCAGGTCAGAGTTACTCGACCTAGGCCCTAATCTTGTCCAACAAGACACCCCTCTTCCTGACCCGCTTCGCATAGCTGCGCCAAATAGCAACAGAAAGTGTTGCTATGATCGCGTCGAAAATGTTGGTGTAAGGGTGACACCCTAGCGCCCGTTTAACGAAGAACGGCCTTCGTCCTAGAATCTGAAATCACCACAACAACAGGTTCTAGGAAAGGACGAAGACCGCTATGGAAATCTTATCAGACCCGACGCCGGACATGCTCGCCATGCCCCGTTTCGACGACGGCGCCATCGACATGCAGGAGCTGCTTCGCAGACTCGCCGAGCAGGTCGTGAACGCCGTGATGGACGCCGAGGCCGACCAGCTCTGCGGTGGCGGGGCGAACAGCCGAAACGGCTACCGCGAGAGGTCGCTCGCCACCTGCGTCGGCACGCTGACGCTGCGCATCCCCAAGCTGCGCTCCGGCAGCTTCTTCCCGGAGGACGCGCTCGAGCGCTACCAGCGCGTCGACCGCGCCCTCGTTGCCGCCGTCGCTGAGATGTACGCCACGGGCACGAGCACCCGCAAGGTGCAGAGGGTGGCCGAGAAGATGGGTGTCTCCAGGCTCTCGAAGGACCAGGTGAGCGCAATCGCCTCGAGCCTGGACGCAGACATCGAGGATCTGCGCGGAAGGCCGCTCGACGGCTCGCCGGTGCCCCACGTCCGGCTCGACGCGACCCACGTCAAGTGCCGCCGCGAGGGGCGCGTCGCCTCCAC
>OLOO01002409.1_pt1 | contig 10410 bp, 10 predicted proteins | sample 1672621 | NCBI WGS metagenome assembly OLOO01 (sample SAMEA3136706, study PRJEB25190) | human gut metagenome | biome: human gut; feature: human-associated habitat; material: faeces | place: Austria | collected 2013 | reverse complement strand
GCGGCATCGGCCAGAGCCGTCTGTGCATGCTGCTGCTGGGCAGCGCCCACATCGGCGAAGTACAGGCAAGCGTCTGGGACGAAGCCACCCGCGCGGCCTGCGCAAAGGCCGGGATCCCCCTGCTGTAAGCAAAACACGAGAAAAGGCTCTCTGCCAAAACCGGCAGAGAGCCTTTTTTGCATCTCAGCTTCTGAAAAGCAAGCCCACATTTCTCTTTTTGCGGCGATTCCCGCCCAGCCGCCAGACAAGCCAAGCATAGAGCAGGTTCATGGCCAGGATGGCCGCACACCACAGCACCGTCTGCCGGGTGGTCTGCTGATAGACCAGCAGGAACGGGTAAGGCCCGGTGATGAGCCGCTGGTAATTGGCCCAGAGGGCCACAGAGCCATAGAGCATTGTGGGGACCAGCGCCAGCGGAACGCACCGCGCAGGCAGCTTTGGCTCCCGTTCCAGCAGGACAAAGGAGACAAAGGCACACAGCGGGTTGAGCAGGTGGTGGTAGAGCATGGAGCTCTCGGTCAGCAGAAACACCACGCCGCCCTGGTCGGCACAGTAGGGGCCCAGCACGAACACCACGGTCAGGAAGGTCATGGTCAGGCAGCAGGTGGCAATGTACTTGAGCGTCTTGACCCAGCGGGGCAGCTGCCGCCCCGTGAACAGGCAGATCACCTGACACACCGCCACCAGCAGGCAGACAAAGAACGCAAAGACATTGGAGTTCTCGGTGTAAAAGGTGAAGGTCTGGCTGCCCACCGCTTCCCAGGTCATCCGGATGGCCACCGGCTCCCACCGCACGATGCAGAGGTTCAGGAAAATGGAGCAGAGAATGGCGATCTTCTTGATCATTTTGCGGTATTGATGAAGCTGCGGTTGTCCCACAGGTACTTGATGCCGGAGATGGCAGTGGCAATGGCCACCAGCCAGCACAGCCAGTAAGAGAGGAACACGCAGTCAGCGCCTATCATAATGAAATTGCCCCAAGTCAATGCGGTGCCGAAGTAGTAGAAGATGATGGTCAGCATCTGCAGCACGGTCTTGACCTTGCCCCACATGTTGGCGGCGATCACCTTGCCGTCCTTGGCACCGGCGGCCACCATCCGCAGGCCGGACACGGCAAACTCACGGGCCAGGATGATGCAGAGCACCACGGGGCTGCACACGCCGTCCCGCAGCATGTAGATGAAGGCCACGGTGGTCAGCAGCTTGTCGGCCAGCGGGTCGGCAAACTTGCCAAAGTCGGTGACCATGTTCCACTTGCGGGCCAGATGGCCGTCCAGAAAATCGGTAAAGCTGGCCGCGGCAAAGATGATGCCCGCCACCAGATACCAGGTGGGATTGAAATCTTCCGTGCCGATCTGGGTCAGGGAAACGAAGACCATGAACACCGGCACCAGAATGATGCGGGTCAGGGTAAGCTTATTGGGCAGATTCATATAGATTCCTCCAATTTGTTATTTTGCAACCGTGCCGTACAGATCGTAAAGGTCACTGTCCTCCACCAGCACATCATAGAACTGGCCGGGGTAGAGCGGCTCCTCGCTGGAAACGCAGACATTGCCGTCCACCTCGGGGGCATCGCCGGTGGTGCGGCAGAGGTACAGGCCGCTCTCCTCGTCGATGCCGTCACAGAGCACACGGACGGTCTGGCCCACCTTCTCGGCCTGTTTCTGGGCCATGATGCCGGTCTGGATCTGCATCACCAGCTCAGCGCGCCGGTCCTTGGTCTCCTGATCGATCTGGCCATCCATCTTTGCGGCCACGGTGTTCTCCTCGGCAGAATAGGCAAAGCAGCCCAGACGGTCAAATCTGACCTCCTTGACGAAGTTGCACAGGTCCTCGAACTGCTCCTCGGTCTCGCCGGGGAAGCCCGCGATCAGGGTGGTGCGCAGGGTGATGCCGGGGATTTCCCGGCGCAGCTTGCCGATGACCTCCAGCAGCTCTGCGCGGTTGGAGCGGCGGTTCATATTTTTGAGGATGGTATCGTTGCAGTGCTGGATGGGCAGGTCGAGGTAAGGCACCACCTTCTCGTTCCGCTTCATGGCAGCAATAAAGTCATCGGTGATGCGCTCGGGGTAGGCGTACATGATGCGGATCCACTCAAGGCCCGGCACCTTGTTCAGCTTGTCCAGCAGCTCACAGATGCTGCCGGGCTTGCCCCAGTCCTCACCATAGGCGGTGGGATCCTGGGCCACCACGATCAGCTCCTTCACGCCCTCACCGGCCAGCCAGCGGGCCTCGGCCACGCAGTCGGCCAGATCACGGCTGTGCAGCGGGCCGCGGATGCCCGGGATGGCGCAGTAGTGGCAGCGGTTGTTGCAGCCCTCTGCGATCTTTAAGTACGCATAGTGGGCAGGCGTGCCGATGACACGCTTGCCGCCCAGCGGGAAGTCCTTTTTGGCACCGTAGCTTTCCAGATGGTTCTCACCGTGGAACAGGCGGGCCACGATGGTGTCAATGGCCTTGTTGGAGGCACAGCCCACCACAGCGTCCACCTCGGGGATCTCCTCCTCGATCTGGCTGCGGTAACGCTCGGCCAGGCAGCCGGTGACGATGACCTTCAGCTCCGGATTCTGCTGCTTGTAGGCGCAGGCCTCCAGAATGTTCTCAATGGCCTCGGTCTTGGCGCTCTCGATAAAGCCGCAGGTGTTGACCAGAATAACATCGGCTTCGCCCAGGTCGGCCACCGTCTCGTGACCGGCCGAAAGCAGGATGTGCACCATCACGTCCAGATCGACCTGGTTCTTGGGGCAGCCAAGGGAAATACATGCAATTTTCATAAGGGATGATACTCTCTTTCTCTTTTGAGGGATGCTTTTGATTTTTTACGATTTGCTCCGGAAAAGCTCCCCCTTCGGGGGAGCTGGCAAAGCCGCAGGCTTTGACTGAGAGGGTTATTCCCCCTCCTCCACCCTGCGAATGGCTTCCTTAATGACGGAATACGAAAATCCCCGTCGCTGCAGGGCCGCAATGACCAGATCCCTGCGGCCCGCTTCCAGCTTTTTGCGGTAATGCCCTTCCACCAGAGCGGCGGCGGCTTCCAGCTCCGGGTCCTCGCCGGAAACATCGGAGGTGTAAACAGCATCCAGCGCCTGCTGGATCTCGCCTGCGGCCAGGCCCTTCTGCCGCAGATTCTGGGCAGCGGCGCGGCGGCTCTTTTTTGCCGCCAGCAGGGCGTGGGCACGGGTCTCGGCATAGCGGGCATCGTTGATATACTCCCGCTGCACCATCTCTGCCACCACGGCGGCACTGGTCTGCTGGGTATAGCGGCGGTTCAGCCGCTCATACAGCTGGCCCGAGGAAAGCTCCTGCCCGGCCAGCAGCTCCATGGCCCGGGTGCGGGCCTTGGCGGCATCGGTGGATTTTTCCTCTTCGGCCAGCGGGCGGCGGCCACGGCTGTAAAAGGCCATTTACTCTTCCACCATGATATCCAGCTCACTCTCGCTGCTGCGGGCGGGAGCCTTGACCACCGGCTCCTTTGCTGTGGCAGGAGCTGCCGGTTCCCCCTCTGCAGGGGCAGCGGCAGCCTTGCCCCCCGGGCGGCGGGTGGCATAGAGCTTGTCGGCATTGGCGCGCACCTGACCCTCGATATCGTTGGCGATCTCGGGGTTATCGCGCAGGAACTGCTTGGCATTGTCGCGGCCCTGACCCAGGCGGATATCGCCGTAGTTGAACCATGCACCGCTCTTCTGAACAATGCCCAGCTTGACACCCAGATCGATGAGCTCACTCATCTTGGAGATACCCTCGCCGAACATGATGTCGAACTCCGCCTCACGGAACGGAGGAGCCACCTTGTTCTTGACGATCTTGGCGCGGGTATGGTTGCCGATGAACTGGCCGGAAGAATCCTTCAGGCCCTCCACGCGGCGGATATCGATGCGGACAGAGGAATAATACTTCAGGGCGCGGCCGCCGGTGGTGACCTCGGGGTTGCCGTAGACCACGCCGACCTTTTCACGCAGCTGGTTGATGAAGATGCAGACGGTGTTGGTCTTGCCGATGACGCTGGTCAGCTTGCGCATGGCCTGGCTCATCAGGCGGGCCTGCAGGCCCACATGGCTGTCGCCCATCTCGCCCTCGATCTCAGCGCGGGGCACCATGGCGGCAACAGAGTCCACAACGATGGCATCAATGGCACCGGAGCGCACCAGCGCCTCGCAGATCTCCATGGCCTGCTCACCGGTATCGGGCTGGCTGACCAGCAGGTTGTTGATATCCACACCCAGCGCCTCGGCATACACAGGGTCCAGCGCGTGCTCCACGTCGATGAAGGCAACATCGCCGCCCTTTTTCTGGGCTTCGGCCAGAACATGCAGGGCCAGCGTGGTCTTACCACTGGATTCAGGGCCGTACACCTCAATGATGCGGCCCCGTGGCACGCCGCCCACGCCCAGTGCCAGATCCAGGCCGATGCTGCCGGTCGAGATGGCATCCACCTGCATGGCGGCGTTGTCGCCCAGCTTCATCACAGCGCCCTTGCCGAACTGCTTCTCGATCTGGGCCAGTGCCGTGGCCAGCGCATCCTTCTTGGCACCGGGATCGGTCTTCTGGGTCGCCGGGGCAACGTTGTTGTTCTGATTTTTTGCCATAGTGTCATGCTCCTTTGTCATCTGTTCCCGGCGCGGTGCGGCCAAACGCAGGCGCGGGCATTCCAATTCTTTCGGTACTAGTATAACACATTTTACAGATATTACAACAGGAAGTTGTAGATATTTTCACTGTTTTCTCGCCATCACACAGCGGTCATTGCCGCCAAAATCTTTTCTGCACACGATGTCCGTCCACCCGTTGGCGGCAAGCAGGGCCGTTACAGCTTCCCGCTGCTGCCAGCCGATCTCCAGGGCAAGGGCACCGCCGGGACGCAGAGCTTTCTGGTAGTGTTCCGCAATGGCGCGGTAAAATACCAGCCCATCCTCCCCCGCTTCCAGCGCCATGGCAGGCTCCTGCGCCACCTCGGGCTGCAGCGCGCCCATCTCGGCGGAGGTCAGGTAAGGCGGGTTCGACACAATGAGGTCCAGCTGCCCCTCCGGCAGGGTCTGCCAGTAGGTGAACAGATCCCCCCGCACCGGGGTGATGGTCAGTACCGGGGAGAGATGGGCGTTCTGCTCCAGATAGCGGTATGCCGCAGGGCTCTTCTCCAGACTGGTGACCTGTGCCGCCGGGCAGAAGCGCTTCACACCCAGCCCCAAACAGCCTGTGCCGGCACAGAGGTCGAGCACCCGGGGTGCCTCCACCCCAGCCAGCATTCCGGCGGCGGCTTCGGCCACCACCTCAGTATCGGCCCGGGGGCAGAGCACGCCAGGGCCGACAGCCAGCTCAAAGTCGAGGAAGGGCCAGCTGCCGCAAAGGTATTGCAAAGGCTCCCGGGACGCGCGGCGGGCCGTCAGGGCTTCCAGCCGCTCTGCCTGCTCTGCACCCAGCGGAGCATCGGCAAGGCGGGCATCCTCGCCCACTGCCAGCCGGAAGAGCTCGGCCGCGTCAAAATCTGAGTCGGGGCAGCCTGCGGCGCGCAGGCGTGCCTCCACCTCCCGGACTGCTGCCCGGGGCAGCATCCCTGCGGTTACCATCTGCCGTCCTCCGGGTCCTCGGGCAGGACCGGCGTGACGGCGGCAATGGCCACCTCGATCATGCTGTCGTCCGGCTCAAACACGGTCAGATGCTGCACCCAGATGCCAGGCTGCCGGATGATGCGGGTGGCGATGTTGTCCGACCGGCCGCACCACTTGAGCAGCTCGTAGCTGATGCCCATGACCAGCGGCAGGAGCAGCAGCTTGAACACCACCCGCAGGCTGGTGCTGGACCAGGGCAGCACGCTGTACAGGAACACGCTGACGATGACCACCAGGATCAAAAAGCTGGTGCCGCACCGGGGGTGGAAGCGGGTATATTTGCGGACATTCTCCACCGTGAGGGGGTCTCCGGCCTCGTAGCAGGCAATGGTCTTGTGCTCGGCCCCGTGGTACTCGAACACCCGGTGGATCTCCTTCATCCGGGAGATGGCGGCCATGTAGGTCAGGAAGATGGCGACCTTGAGCACCGCCTCCAGCACCACCTTGGCCCAGCGGCCCAGCGGCACCAGATGGTTCAGGCCGCCCACCAGCACCGTGGGCAGAACGGTGAAGAGCAGGATGGCAAACAGCCCGCCGATCACGGCAGCAGCCGCCAGCATGATATCTTCGGCCTTTTTCCCCAGATGGTCGCCCACCCATTTTTCAAAGGCGGTCTCCTCTTCGGCGGGGTCGTAGTCGTCCCCCATGCTCACCTGTGCCGAGTACATCATGTACTTGTATCCCATGATCAGGCTTTCGATCATCGAGATGGCTCCCCGCACCAGCGGGATCTTTGTCCACACGCCGTGGGTGGGAGTGGGCTCGACCTTGGTCTCAATGGTTCCATCGGGCTTGCGGACAGCACAGCAGATGTTTTTCGGGCCCCGCATCATAATGCCCTCCATCAGGGCCTGCCCGCCCACACTCGTCTTGAAGCGTTCCTTGTTCGGTTGATTCATTGGCTCTCCTATGGGGCGCTGCGGCCCCTCTCTATCGTAAAAACTGCCCCTCTATCTTACCAGATAAATATGGACAATCTCTTATCGTTTGTAGATCGGCAGACCCAGGGTGACCACTGTGCCCCGGCCCAGCGTGCTCTTGAGGTCCATGGTGCCGTCCAGTGCGGTCATAATGGAATCCACCAGCGCAAGGCCGATGCCGCTGCCCCGCACCGAGTTGCTGCCCTTGTAAAACTTGGTCTTGACGTTTTCCAGATCCTCCGGCGGGATGCCGCGGCCCTGATCGATGATCTCGATGAAAGCTTTGTACTCGCCCTGCCAGATCTTGACCGTGATGCGTCCGCCGGGGGCCGAATACTTGATGGCATTGTCCAGAATGTTGATGAACACCTGCCGCAGGCGGTCGGGGTCGGCGTAGACCGGGATCATCTCCTCCGGCTCCGCATAGGCCAGCAGAAGCCCCTCCCGCTGGATGCGCGCTTCACAGAAAAGGACAGCGTCCGTCAGCTCGGCCACAAGGTCCAGGGGGCGGCACTCCATTTTCAGGCGGCCATTCTGCAGGCGGCTGAAATCCAGCAGCTCCTCCACCATGTTGTACAGGCGGGCGGTCTCGTTGTTGATGATCTCCAGCCCCTTGCGGTAGTTCTCATCGGTGGGGTCATCCAGGGTGCGCAGGGTCTCCACCCAGCCCCGGATGGAGGTAAGCGGCGTGCGCAGTTCATGGGAGACCGAGCTGATGAATTCGTTCTTCATCTTTTCCGTCTCTTCCAGCCCCTCGGCCATCTGATTGATGGTGCCGCGCAGGCGGTCCACCTCGTCCCGCTCGTCACCGGTCACAGGCAGGCGGACATCCAGTTCTCCCCGGGCGATGCTGGCGGCGATCCGCTCCACCTGCCCCAGCGGCACCACGATGCCCCGCACAAAGTACAGGCCAGAGGCCACTGTAAAGCCCAGAATGGCAACCACCACGATCAGGCTGATGATGAAAACGCTCTTCAGCTGCGCCTGCACCAGCGTCAGGCTGGTGACAAGGCGCATGGCAGCCACGTCCTCGGCTGCATAGGGCACCAGACTGCACACGGCCATGACCGTTTCCCCGCTGGCGGTGCGGTAGATGGCCACACCCACGCCGTCCGGTGCATCCTGCGCCTTGTTAAAATCGTCCTGCACCACGATGCCGTCCGCACCTGTGCCGCTGGAGGAGGCGATCACGCCGCCGTAACCGTCCAGCAGCATGAACTCATATTTGTCTTTATCCGCAAACTGCTCCACCATCCGGCGCAGGGCCACACTGCGGTTGGCCGCGGTCTTCTGGGCCGTGTCGCCAGTGTACATTTTCAGCTGACCGTTGATGGAGGAAAAACGCCGCATCATGGTCTGCTGGACGCTGTTGTAGTAGCTGCGGCCGAAGTTGTACACGAACATGCTCTCCACCAGCAGCACCAGCAGCACCGTCAGGAACAGGCTTCCCCGCAGCCAGCGGTTGGTAATACCACTGCGCATTGCTTTTCCTCCTTTCTGTCAGTAATCCTGGCTCTCCTATCGGGAGAGCTGTCGAGCACAGCGCAACTGAGAGGTTTTTCTTTACTCCTCCCACCGGTAGCCGTAGCCCCACACTGTCATAATGTGGGTGGGATGGCTGGGCTCATCTTCCACCTTCATCCGCAGGCGGCGGATGTTCACATCCACGATCTTCACATCGCCGAAGTAGTTCTCGCCCCACACGCCCTTCAGGATCTTTTCCCGCACCAGCGCGATGCCGGGGTTGTGGAAGAACAGCTCCATGATCTGGAACTCCACCTGGGTCAGCTCGATCTGCCGCCCGGCCTTGAGGAGAACACGGCGGTTCTCATCCAGCACAAATTCCCCGCTGACCAGTGTGGTGGGGGCATTTTCGTCTGCAGCGGAGCCGCCGCCCGAGCGGCCCACCCGGCGGCAGAGGGCCTCCACACGGGCCAGCAGCTCACTGACACTGAAGGGCTTGGTCATATAGTCATCCGCGCCGATGGACAGGCCGCGGATCTTGTCCTGCTCCTGCCCCTTGGCACTCAGGATGATGATGCCGATCTTCTGGTCGGTGCGGCGGATGGTCTCGCAGAGCGAGAACCCATTCATGCCGGGCAGCATCACATCCAGAATGGCAGCATCACAGCCGGGCTTCTGCTCCAGCAGAGGCAGGGCGGCTTCGGCGCTGTCGGCTTCCACCGCCTCCATCCCCGCCAGCCGCAGGTTCAGCGCGATCATCTCGCGGATGCTGGCTTCATCCTCTACCACAAGTACCTTGACCATCTAAGACCTCCATATTTTTCTGCCTTCTCCCTCTGCCCAAGAGCACACGGAGAAGCATTTCACCTCAGAACACCCAGCCTGCATCCGGTAAGCTTCTGCAAAACTGAGCGGCATCATCAATTCAACCGGTACAACGACCGGGACAGTCGATAGCTCTGATCCTTCAGCACCACGTCCGGCCCGAACTTGGCCTGCATCTGGCGGGATGCCACCACGCCCAGGCGGGTCCAGCCCGCCGCACTCTCGCTGGAAGGGACCAGGCGCATGGTCAGCACCAGCTTGCCCTCGTCCACGGTGCGCAGCTCCACGGCCTCCTCTCCCTCAGCGCTGTCGGTGAGCATCAGGTTGCCCTCCCACTCGGCGGGCAGCTCAATGTAGCAGCTGCTCTCCTCGTCCAGCAGACCGAAACTCTTTTCCGGCTCCGGGCTGGTGTAGTCCATCCAGACGATAAAATCCATTCGTCGGCTCTGGCTCAGGTTCAGCAGGCCCGCTTCGTCAGGCTGGGTGGGGATCTCCACGATGCCGTCGCCGTCCAGATCCCGGCTGACCAGCGTGGAGACATTGCGCAGGGACGCATTGTACAGCTCACTGGTGCTGATCTGCTCAGCGGGCAGCATCTGCTGGCTTTCCTCGTCGAAGTAGAGCAGCACCGTGGCCAGATTGTTGCCCGAAAGGCCGGTCCAGCCGTCCAGCACCAGATAGCGCTTGCCGTCCGCTCCCAGGCCCGCCGCCACAGCGGCGCAGCCCGAGAACTTATCTGCCGAAAGGCCCATGACAGCCACCTGCTGGAACATCCCGTCCCGATCAACGGTCAGCAGCTCGATCTGCACCCCGCCGTCCTCCAGCGTGGACATCAGGATCAGATCCTCGTTGCCGCCGCCGGTGATATCCTCCACCAGATACTGCTCATAGGACTGTTCCAGAATGGCATTGACCGTGCCGTTCTCGTAGGAGTACACCGCCAGATAGCTGTCCCCCTGCGCGGCGAGGTACCCCACCACCAGCTGGGTGGCGGCACCATCCTGCAGCTGTGCCAGCCGGACATTGTCCACTGTATCCGCCAGACCCTCGATGCTCTGGCGGACCTGCCACACGCCTGCGGCATCCTTCTGCAAAAATGCAATGCAGACGTTGGAGCTCTGGGCCGTGGTGTAAAGAACAGCGGCATCCTGCTGGCCGTCACCATCCAGATCCTGCAAAAGGAACGGCGAGAGCAGCTCCCCCTGCATCGGGTATTTCAGCTGGGCGCTCTCCCCCAGCCATTCGTTCAGGGCATTTTGCAGTGCACCGTAGTCGCCCGGAAGGCGCGGGGCACGCAGCAGCTCCTCCACCTGCACATTTTCCGACATCGGAAGGCCACACGCCGAGAGCAGGCCCATCACGCAGCCCGCACTCAGCACCAGAAACCGTCGTCTTTTCAACCGCTGCCCCTCCCTTCTGTGGAAAATTCGCAAAGTCGTGCAGAAATACAGTATAATTATAGCATTCTTGCTCCGCCATCACAAGCCCCAGCTGCTAACGCCCAACCGGGCAGCGCGGCATTCCCACGCAAGTGAAACGGGCCATTCCATCGCCCGCCCTACTGCCTGCGGCAGCAGGGTCCCACCCCAGCG
>OLOO01002402.1_pt1 | contig 10454 bp, 6 predicted proteins | sample 1672621 | NCBI WGS metagenome assembly OLOO01 (sample SAMEA3136706, study PRJEB25190) | human gut metagenome | biome: human gut; feature: human-associated habitat; material: faeces | place: Austria | collected 2013 | reverse complement strand
TTTCCATGTACGGTTTCCAAAGGCATCATAACCATACTGTGTCTGGATTTCTCCGTCCTTTTGGATTTGTCCCAAACCAGATCTGCGGTTCTCTTTTGTATGTTTTGATGGATATATTCTTTCTTTCCATGTATTTCTTTCTCCTCGTATGGTTTCTTCCAATTAACCTAAGCATCCCAATTTTTCTCTTGAAATGAACCTCCCCATATTTAGTATAAAATGGGAATTTAGTTTTTGAAATGCGATAGTTCAATCTACTATACCTAACAATTTCTTTGCTAGATAATTATTTATTTTTTTCTTTTTTGATTTGCCCAATAAGATTTTACTGGTATTCTTCTCCTTTTTATATCTTCCATAAATTCTGTTTTGTCTATATTGCTATCAATCGTAAATAACTTTTCTCCATTTACATACACTCGAATAGAACCTTTTTTTCTTTCACAATATGTAATGTCTTCAAAATGAAAGGTTCTCTTTTTACCAAATGTTGAACGCCATGTAATTTCATCTCCATTCACCTCAAGTTTCCACATTATCATATTTACTGTTCCTATTAAAGCAATAATAAAAAAAATACCAAACCCAACAGGAGGTAATAAATCTTTCTGTTGAAGAGCACTTAATACAGTTGCACCTCCAAAAAGAACTACTGCCACGATAAAAAATATGGTAAGTATTTTTTCTGTTTTTAGTACATAACAAGTTCTAATAATACCCTTTTTTTGTTCCTCTTCCCTTTCTTTAGCTTTTTTTTGTTGAATTCGTCCAATATATCCCAAAACAGCAAACACAGCCAAATACGGTAGCATTTGTATAAATATTTCCAAAAACATATACGTTCCTCCATCTTCATTTTACTTCCTACGCTTCACATCGTTCAACATTATTTATTCCTGGTGCAATTTGAAGTTGTAATATAATTATTTTTTCCTGCAATTTTTTCCCAAAATTTTCCCCTATTTCTTTGATACCGTCTGTCTTTTTTTCCTTTAACCATTTTTCTGCTAATGAATCCTGTAGTTCTTCAAGTTCAGATACCTTTTTTATTGCACGTTGATAACTTTTTCCATGTTGCCGTTTTTTGTCATATCCCGCCTTATGTAATTTCGCCTTATATACATCGTCATTTGTTTTTCTCAATTGTTCTTGAACCGTAGGTCCTTTTCCTTTAATTTTATATTTTCCAGTGCCATAAGTTACGGCATCAATACCTCCAGCTATTACCACTGATCTCCAATCAACCTCATTCATTTTTTTATCGTCTGCATAAATTTGACTTGCAACACTAGTCGCTGCCCCTGTAGCACCTGTAGCAAGTACACCACCAACTATTCCAATACCGCTTCCTGCAATCCCACCTTTTATAGCACCACCCACAGTATCTACGAAAGTTTCTTTCCAATTTACCTTTCTATCCAAAATCACCTGTGTTACTATTGACGAAGTAAAAGAAACAACACCACCAATGATTGCCCCTGCAATAATTGTTGGAAATTCCCCATTGTAATCTGCATATATTAAAGAATTATTCCAACAATAACTATATCTATTAAGTGTTTCTGGATACTCAACAAAACCAACAATCAAATCCTGCTCTGCAAACCTTCCGTTCTCTGCGAGATATTCTCTCGCCTGGGCATAGTAGGTTCCTGCTATCTCATCTCTTTGGTATCCCGTATAGCCAAACGGCTGCATCTCCCCCTGGTTCTGGTACAGGTCTTCCCCAAAGGCTCCATATCCATAGCTCTCTTTGATTGTTCCGGCACTGTCCTCAATCCGAAGCGGACTTCCCAGCTCATCCTGAAGGTAATAGTTCCTTTCCCCATTCTCCTCATACGCTGCCACGTTCCCATCCCAAAAGTATCTCTGGCTTTGGCTTTCTTCTGTCCGCTCCAGAAGGTTATAGTACTGTCTGGTCAGATCCAGGGTATAAGTAATCTGACGGCTGTTTCCAATCTCCATGCCGACTCTTCTCTGCGGGTCCAGCTTCTCCAGTTTTTCTTTTGGAAGGACACCCTCCTGCTTTCCTACCCGGTGTCCCAGCCCGTTATACTGGTATCTTGCCTGTTTGCCTGCCGCATCCACCGCTTCTTCCAGACGGTTCATTGCTCCATAGACATACTGCTTCTTCCATGCCCCATTTTCAAGAATAGCGGTTAAGTTTCCTCTCTTATCATAACCGTACTCTTTGCGGATTTCCCCCTGTCTTTCGCTTACCAGCTGGTTCAGGGCATTATACTGATAAGAGGTTTGTTCCCCGCTTTCTTCTTTCCATGTACGGTTTCCAAAGGCATCATAACCATAACGGTACTGTATCTCTCCGTCCTTTTGGATTTCTGACAGCCTGCCCAGGGCATCATACCCATAACGGTACTGTCCGCTCTCACGCTCCAGCCCTCTTCTTTCCTTGGTGATTCCGGTCTTATTTCCCAAAAGGTCATACAGATAGGTGTAGCGGTCAAGGATGCCCTCCTGGTCTTGATGCAACAGTTCTGTCAGCTGGTCCTTTCTGTCATAACGGTAGGTAGTCTTTGTTCCATTCGGGAACTGCTTTTCACACAGTCTTCCCACCGTATCATACCCATAGGTAATGATGCTGTCCCCTTCCTTCAGTTCCGAAAGACGGAACTGCTCGTCATAGCCATAGAATACTGTCTTTCCATCCGGGTATGTAATGCTTCTTCTCTCTCCTGCTTTTCCATAGGTATAGGATACTTCCCTTCCGTCCGGGTACTGCACCTTTTCTGCCCTGCCCAGTGCATCCGGGGTGATCCTTGTGCTTCCCAGCCAGTCCTGTATCTCAATCAGCTGCCGGAGCGGATTATAGGACAGCTTCACTTCCTTTCCGTCTGCATACTGGATGCCGGATAGATCTCCCTGTTTTGTATAGGCATACTTGGTCAGATACCCTTCCTTATCCAGTTTTCCAAGAAGCTGCCCTTTTTTATCATAGGTGTAGGTTTCCTTCTGTCCCAGTGCATCGACAGTTTCTGTGACCTGTCCCCGCAGGTCTCTGGTATAACGGGTGATCTGACACCGCCGTTTTCTTCCATTCTGTCTCTCTGCTTCCAGAAAGTCTGCATCCATACCGGATATTTCTGTATCCTCCTTCAGGCTTCCCTCTGCACCATACTGGCGAATCTCTGTGAGACGGTCACAGGCATCGTATTGATATTCCGTTTCATTTCCAAGGGCATCCGTCACCTTCGCAAGCTGTCCGCTTAAGGTATAAGCATACCGGGTCGTATTCCCTTCCCCGTCGGTCATGGAAGTCACGTTTCTAAGGGCATCATAAGTATAAGATTTCTTTTCCCCTTCACTTCCCATGATCTCTACGATACGGTCCATGCTGTCATATCCATAAGTCAACACAAACCCAGTGGCAAGGGTATGGGTTTCCAGATTTCCGTTGGCATCATAGGTAAAGGCTTCCTCTGTCCCATCTGCGTATCGGATTTCATACAAAGTCGTAAGAAAACGAATCCGCTTCTGTTCCGAACCAAATCTGCGATTTTCTTTTGTATGTTCTGATGGATACATTCTTTCTCTCCATGTGTTTCTTTCTCCTCGTATGGTGTCTTCTCAATATTTTCACACTAATTAATTTAGGGTATAGATGAATCTTGAAAAAAACTATATGCTAACTCTATTTTTGAATTTCAATAGTTAATGAGTTACCGGCTTTGTCACTTTGAAAATTTTCATAATACCAAAAGTAAAATGGCTTATCACAAATTTCAAAATATATGATTTCGTCTGGTTCTTTCCCTTCTACCTTTGTATTATAAATATCTTTTTTATGTACATTTCCATATATAAAACGTTTGTTTTCTGATCCAATATTTAAGTCTTGTAAAGCATCACTCAATGCCAATTGGGATTTCATTAGACTCATTGTATCTTTGTCATATGGTCGCCCCTTTTTTATTACTTCATAAGTACTCGTCACATATGCATACTTCTTTTTTTGATTTATTTCTTTAATTTTAAATTTTGCAAATGTCAAACTTGCCTCTGTATCATCTTTTTCAGAAATAAAAAACACACTCGTATAATGTTCATTTTCAAACTGTTTTATAATTTTATCAATATGCCCCCTGTATTCTTCTCCCTTTTCGTAATTATTCGAAGATCTCACTAAGGCCTCTTCTATTGAATCAGCATAATTATCATCTAAAAGTTTTGTTTCATCTGCATTATAATTTTTTATTGGCTTATATTTTCTTATTTTTTGAGGAATATATCGCTCCGTTTCTTTATTACTTTTAACTAAACTTCCCCCATTTGTTGTCTGCCCTAAATAACCAAGCCCCACAATACAGCCGAAAATTATCACAATCACAGCCGAAAATATTACTATAATTTTTTTTTTCATATAATCCTCCTGTTTATTGCAACTATACATAAATAATGTTTGCACCTTTCTATATTATCGCAAAACTATTAAATTAATTCTTTTTTCAATTCGTACAAGTAGCTGGTATTAAAATTCTAAAACCTTTCATTAACCCTTCTGCCAAAGCAGGTAAATGGCTACTTAGATAAGTAAGTATTCCTGGAATAAATGTATTATCTAATGCTCCAATACCGGTTCCATCATCTACCACTAACACCACCAAAGCTACTATTGCAGCTAAAGAAATTACCCCTTCTCCTACTTGTTTCCAGTCTGCAAATTCTCCCTCATATACTAGACTCCAATTAATACTACCAAAATCCTCTATCACCGTATTATCTGGTAATTTAAATGGCATTGTTCCTGATGTTCCCCCAACTCCGCCGCTATATCCTAAACCATTTTTATCTACTATCAAACTTCCCGTTGCACTTAATCCTGTATAATTGCTCTTTAGTTTAACGTTAGATTTTATCTTTCAATTCGAAGGATTCAATCCTTCTCCTGAAAGAACTAATTTAGAAGATAAATTTTTCTTAGAATTTCCTATGTTAATATTAAGAGACCATCCTAAAAACTCTCCAGACATATTTTTTTTAAGCACAAATAAATCTGCACCTTCATGCTCTGTCACTTCATAAGTTGCACCACCTAAATTTTCTTTATAGATTACTTTATCAATACCGATAATATATTTTTTAATTACATTTTCATTTAAAGAATGTGCTACATCTGAAACCACATTCTTAATTGTATTCTCAACACTCTCCAAACCATTTATTATATCACTCCAACTTGGAAATGCACCATCCAAATCTACTAGTATCATTGGTGCATTAAAACAATAACTATAATGGTTCATACTAAATGGCATATCCAGAAAACCTGCAATCAAATCCTGCCCCGCAAACCTGCCACTCTCTGCCAGATATTCCCTCGCCTGGGCATAATACGTCCCTGCTATCTCATCTCTTTGGTATCCCGTATAGCCAAACGGCTGCATCTCCCCCTGGTTCTGGTACAGGTCTTCCCCAAAGGCTCCATATCCATAGCTCTCTTTGATTGTTCCGGCACTGTCCTCAATCCGAAGCGGACTTCCCAGCTCATCCTGAAGGTAATAGTTCCTTTCCCCATTCTCCTCATACGCTGCCACGTTCCCATCCCAAAAGTATCTCTGGCTTTGGCTTTCTTCTGTCCGCTCCAGAAGGTTATAGTACTGTCTGGTCAGATCCAGGGTATAAGTAATCTGACGGCTGTTTCCAATCTCCATGCCGACTCTTCTCTGCGGGTCCAGCTTCTCCAGTTTTTCTTTTGGAAGGACACCCTCCTGCTTTCCTACCCGGTGTCCCAGCCCGTTATACTGGTATCTTGCCTGTTTGCCTGCCGCATCCACCGCTTCTTCCAGACGGTTCATTGCTCCATAGACATACTGCTTCTTCCATGCCCCATTTTCAAGAATAGCGGTTAAGTTTCCTCTCTTATCATAACCGTACTCTTTGCGGATTTCCCCCTGTCTTTCGCTTACCAGCTGGTTCAGGGCATTATACTGATAAGAGGTTTGTTCCCCGCTTTCTTCTTTCCATGTACGGTTTCCAAAGGCATCATAACCATAACGGTACTGTATCTCTCCGTCCTTTTGGATTTCTGACAGCCTGCCCAGGGCATCATACCCATAACGGTACTGTCCGCTCTCACGCTCCAGCCCTCTTCTTTCCTTGGTGATTCCGGTCTTATTTCCCAAAAGGTCATACAGATAGGTGTAGCGGTCAAGAATACCCTCCTGGTCTTGATGCAACAGTTCTGTCAGCTGGTCTTTTCTGTCATAATGGTAGGTCGTCCTCATTCCATTCGGGAAGTTCTTTTCCTTTAATCTTCCAAATGAATCATATCCATAGGTGATGATGCGCTCTCCCTCTTTCAGTTCTGAGAGTCTGACCTGTTCATCATAACCGTAATAGACCGTCCTACCATCCGGGTATGTCATGCTTCGTCTCTCTCTTGCAGTTGAAACTGTTTGTAATTTAGGAAATATATCCATCAGGCATTGATAGATTTCCGGAGCTTTTATGTTTTCTCTAATATCTAATTTTCAACTGATCTATTATCTGTTGATAGGTAAAATCACTCCAATTTATCTTTTTTACTTTATCCTTCCATTCAGCTTCTAAATAAAACCAAAAATAATATGTTTTATTTTCTAATTTAACAGGAACTACTTCAGGTCTTATTCCATCAATTGTTAAACCTTCTACTTCTTGTCCAGCCCATGTTCCAAAATATATCGGGAATCCATCTTTCTCATCTTCCAATATATCAACTACTGTTTCCTTAATAATGAAAGCAACAACTGAATCATCAAAATCATATGTATAGTGGCTATTTTCAAATCCAACTTCTAAATTATAGCTTTCAATCCAATATGGTTGTGATATTTGATTATCTTTGATTTTAAAAATCATGTAGGCAAATGCATCTGCTTTTACAGATGAATCATCCAAACCTTCCTCAGTTAACAAATAAAAATATATCAACCGATCTTCATATTTTTTTTGTATAATTTCCGTTGTCTGGGATCGATATGCCACATAATTTTCATTTTTTTTAATAATACTAACATCCTGCTTAGCCTCGTCTAAAGTATCGTACCATTCTAAATCTTCTTCCATATTTATTGTAGAAGAGATTTGATTTCCTGATGAAACACTTATTTGATTTGGCACATCACTGATGTCAGATTTCTGATGAAACAGCCATATGATAATGCAGATAGTTAACACAATTATTAAAACAGATAATCCTATAAATACTATTTTTACTATTTTTTTCATTTTCAAATTTTATCCTCCACAAGTCGTCATCTGAGGTATACTATTAATAATCCATTGATAAAGGGACGGAGCTACCGTTGCAATATATGCGGCTAACGGTGCCAGTATAAAATCATCTAATACACCAATAATTGTTCCATCATCCAAAATTAAAATTACCATTCCTGTTACAGCAGCAGCAACCAACGCTACTTCTCCAATTTTATTCCATTTCATGAAATTCTTTTCATTTGCCAACGACCATGATATCTTACTTTTAGAATCAAAAACCTTACTATTTGGTAGAGGAATTGGTAAATTACCTGTATCTCCACCTGCAGCAACTAAAATATTCATTCCATTTTTATCGAATCCATATCCATATTCACTATATAGATTACTTTTTTTGTCTTTAATTATTATGGATTCTTTATATTTCCATGATGAAATATTCCATGATTCTCCCGATATACTTTGATTAAACAAATAGCCTGTTCCCGGAATCTCTACTCTCGCATTTATAGACCATCCTGCAAAATTTCTGATTTCTTTTCCATTTGTATTATTAACAACATATTTATTAACCCAAATATTTCCTCCTGTATGTTCTTTAACTTCATATGTATTTCCATATAAATCCTGCTTATACAATATCGTCGTTTCTCCATAAATATTAGAATTCCAAAACTTTTTTATAGCATTAGCTGTTTTTTCTATCCACTTCGGCCATGCCCCGTTCAGATCCACCAGCACCATCGGCATATTAAAGCAATAGGTATATCGGTTCATGCTAAACGGTTTCTCTATGACTCCGGCAATTACATCCTGCCCTACAAATCTGCCTGCTCTTGCATTGTATTCCCTTGCCTGCGCATAGTAAGTTCCGGCAACACTGTCTCTTTGGTATCCCGTATACCCAAATGGCTGGATTCCTCCCTGTATGTCATAAAGCTCTTCTCCAAATGCACCATAGCCATAAGTCTCCTGCAGGATTCCATCTTCTCCTTCTATCCGGATTGGGCTTCCAAGGTCATCCTGAAGGTAATAGTTCCTCCTGCCATTCTCTTCGTACAGTGCCACGTTCCCATCCCAGAAGTAAGTCTGGACATTGGTATCCTCTGTCTTTTCCAGCAGGTTATGGTATTCCTTCGTCAGGTCGATCAGATAGCTGATTCGTTTCATTGGTTCTTGATTTTCAGCTTCCTGCTTTCCTACCCGGTGTCCCAGCCCGTTATAGAGATAGTTGGCTTTTGCTCCACTTCCATTCACAGCCTGTTCCAGACGGTTGATGGCTCCATAGACATACTGGTTCTTTACCTGTCCATCTTTTAAGATCTGGCTTAAGTTTCCACGTCTGTCATAACGGTAGATTTCTCTGCTGACGCTTCCACCTGCATTCTGGTCTGTCAGACTTACCAGCTGGTTCAGGCTGTTATAACGGTATCTTATCTGTGTTCCCTGTTCCTCTTTTCCGGTACGGTTTCCAAAGGCATCGTAGGTGTAACGGGTCTGCCGGATACCGTCTTTGTGGATACTGGACAGACGCTCTAGCGCATCGTAACCATAGGTGTAAGCTCCGCTTTCTTCTTCCAGATTCCGTCTTTCTTTTGTGATACCAGTTTTATTTCCAAGCAGGTCATACTCATAGGTATAACGATCCAGTATACCTTCCTTGTCAGTATGCAACAGTTCTCTTAACTGGCTCTTTTCATCATACGCATAGGTCGTCCTCGTTCCATTCGGGAAGTTCTTTTCCTTTAATCTTCCAAATGAATCATATCCATAGGTGATGATGCGCTCTCCCTCTTTCAGTTCTGAGAGTCTGACCTGTTCATCATAACCGTAATAGACCGTCCTACCATCCGGGTATGTCATGCTTCGTCTCTCTCCTGCTTTTCCGTAGGTGTAAGCGACTTCTTTTTTGTCCGGATAGGTGACCTTTACTGCCCTTCCCAGTGCATCATTCTGAATCTTTGTAAGTCCAATCCAGTCCTGTACTTCCATCAGCTGTCTGAGCGGGTTATAGGACATCTTGACTTCTCTTCCATCTGCATACTGGATCCCGGAGACATCCCCCTGCTTTGTATATACATACTTTGTCAGATATCCTTCCTTATCCAGCTTGCTTAATAACTGTCCTTTTGGATCGTAAGTATAGGCTTCCTTCTGTCCCAGAGCATCGGTAATACCTGTCACTCTTCCCCTTAAATCTCTGGTATACCGGGTCACCTGACAGAGCCGGTTTCTGCCATTTTGTTTTTCAGCTTCTAAAAGTTCTGGATCCAAACACCATGTTGAGAGGTTTTCCTGTCCTGTTTCTTCCTGCTGTGTTAACAGGCTTCCGTCTGCACCATACTGGCGGATCTCGATCAGCCTGTCGCAGAGGTCATAGCTGTATTCGGTTTCATTTCCGAATGCATCTGTGACTTTCTTTAACTGTCCGCTATAAGTGTATTCGTACTTCGTCACGTTTCCTTTTCCATCTGTCATGGACGTGACATTGCCAAGGGCATCATAGGTATAGTTCTTCTTTTCCCCATTGTTTCCCTGTATCTCCGTAATTCTGCCCATGCAGTCATAGAAATAGCTTATAACAAATCCCGTTGCATAAGTATGTGTCCTGACATTCCCTGCAGCATCGTAGGAATAGGATTCCTCTGTCCCGTCCGGGTTCTGGATCTTCTCAAGCAGTCCTCCTAGATAATACCTGTATCTGGTGGTTCTTCCTGCTTCATCTGTCACGCTCTCCAGATCTCCAAGAGCGGTATAGGTATAACTTCTGCTCTCTCCTAACGGATTCGTCTCTTTCAGGAGATTCCCCGCTGAGTCGTATTCCATCTGCACCACATTTCCAAGGGCATCTTCGGCACTGATCAGGTTTCCTTCCCCGTCATACGCATACCGGTAATGCAGTCCCTCTTCTCCTTTGACCTCTGTCACCCTTCCAAGAGCGTCATATCCGAAGCTTGTCTGCCCTCCGTTTTCATCTTCTTCCGATATCCGGTTTCCATTGGCATCGTAGGTATAGCGTACCACAGCGCCGTCTGCATATTTGATTCTTCCAAGCAGGTTCTCCTGATTATAGATATAAGTCGTCTTTGCTCCATTCGGTTCCGTGATCCGTGCCAGGTTCCACATGCTGTCATAGGTCAGGAGGGTTTCCCTTCCCTCTTTATCAATAACCTTGCTTGGGCGGTTTAAGACATTATATTCCCTTCGGATGCTTTCCCCGTCAAAGTCCGTTACCT
>OLOO01002400.1_pt1 | contig 10472 bp, 8 predicted proteins | sample 1672621 | NCBI WGS metagenome assembly OLOO01 (sample SAMEA3136706, study PRJEB25190) | human gut metagenome | biome: human gut; feature: human-associated habitat; material: faeces | place: Austria | collected 2013 | reverse complement strand
GATTTACCTCGTTTTATCTATCTAATGTTTTTATAATAAAGCATTATATCACAGAAGTAAAAAATTTGAATAGATTTTGCCCAAAAAGTTATAGGACGTTTTTCCATTGTACTAATAACGTTTTCCTTGCGTACAATGGAAATATTGGTGTAAAATGCAATTAGTTCTTAACGTAATTTTAAATGATTGAAGATGACGAGGCAACCGCGAATGAAAAAAAGAAGTAGCGCTTCTAAACAAATAAAAAAATACAGTTTGATTGTTGGATTACTTGTTTTTATTGTATCCTTTCTTTTTGGATATATTAATTTAAAGAACATAGAAAAAGGGAAAAAAACAGCCGCCACTTATACTGCCCAAAGTACAGTAAGACGAATCAATGCGCAATTGAATCAGTATGTTGAACTTTCAGAGTTTCTTGGAAATGTAGTTCTCGCAGGATATAACCTGGATCAGACTTCATTTTCGGAATTAGCGAAAATGCTTCCAAACGAGGATGGTATTGTGAAAGCTTTTGAACTTGCGCCGGATGGAGTTGTTACTGATGTATTTCCACAGCAGGGAAATGAGAACGCATTTGGAATAAATATGCTGACAGATCATGAGCGTAAGGATGATGCAAACCGTGCGAAAGAAACCGGAAACTATACACTTGGTGGACCATATAAATTAAAACAGGGAGGAACAGGCGCTTTGCTGTTCCATCCGGTTTATAAAGAAGATTCTATAGACAATGACTCTTTTTGGGGCTTTGTGATTATGGTCATCGACTGGGATAAATTTATAGATGAAATAGGTTTGGACCGATTAAATGAAGCTTCCTATTGCTATGAAATATGGACAACTGATGAAACTACAGGCAGCCGAGTTGTTCTGACTCAAAGTCAGGAACACATACCTAAGAACAGCCTTACAGTAGAATGCGAAATTCCTAATGATACATGGTATGTAGATATTGTACCAGACGAAGGCTGGATTTCCATTTATCAATGGATTGCTGTTATTGCCGTTTCCTGTATAACGTCCTTAATGGGCGCCACTATTTTTAATCAGGTGCGCAGTAAAAAATATCGTGAAAACCAGTATGCAGTGGAACTGAAAAAGTCCGCTGAACAGGCAAGAGAAGCAAGTGAGGCAAAAACTCGATTTCTGTTTAATATGAGCCATGACATCCGAACCCCGATGAATGCAATCATTGGGTTTTCAGATCTTCTCGGAAAGAATCTTGACAACGAAGAAAAAGTACGAGAATATTTGAAAAAGATTAAATCTTCCGGAAACTTTCTGATGACGATTATTAATCAGGTGTTGGAAATGGCCCGTATCGAAAGCGGAACTGCTATATTAAAAACAGAAGCAGCAAATTTGAGCGAATTATTTTATTCGGTAAATACAGTATTAGAGTCTGATATCCAAATGAAAGGAATCCTCTGTTCTATCGATACAAATGTTCAACATAAATATGCATTTTGTGATAAGACAAAGCTCCAGGAAATATATTTGAATATCATGAGCAATGCCATCAAGTATACTCCTGACGGTCATTCGATTCATGTGACTATTAATGAGACGGAATTCGATGATAAAAAAGCACGGTATGTATTTGTCTGCGAAGATACTGGAATTGGAATGGCCTCGGAATACCTTCCACATATCTTCGATGAATTTTCCAGAGAACATACAGCTACGGAGAATAAAGTCAGCGGTACAGGTCTTGGTCTTTCTATCGTGAAATCCTTTGTGGAACTGATGAATGGTAGGATTCATGTGGAAAGTGAGCCAGGGAAAGGAACAAAATTTACAGTAGAAATCCCGCTGGAACTTGCTTCTGAAGAGGATATATGCAAAAAAGAACTGCCAGAGCAAACATTTATGACCGATAAGAATATTGGAAAGCGTATTCTTCTTGCAGAAGATAATGAATTAAATGCTGAAATTGCGATGGAACTACTGAAAGAAGAAGGATTTCTGATCGACTGGGTCAAAGATGGCCAGGAATGTTTTGATAAACTGGAAGAATCAGATGACGGATACTATGATCTGATTCTTATGGATATTCAGATGCCGATCTTGAATGGCTATGATACAACCGCAAAGATAAGGCAGATGGAAAACCCGAAAAAAGCAGCCACACCTATCGTTGCCATGACCGCAAATTCCTTTGACGAAGATATTGAGATGACTCAAAAGGCTGGAATGAATGGATTTATTGCGAAACCATTAGATGCGGAAAAGATGTTCACTATATTAAAACAGAGTATTGTAGAGAATTAGTTATAGAATTAAGAATGTGCCTCGGCACATTCCAGCGCCTGCGGCTTTGCTGCCGCAGGCTTTTCTATTCCTCCCATTCAGGCGGCTCCTCACATCCAAATGGATCAAGCATGCAGTTTATTTCTATTCGAATATTTGCCAAATGATTAGCCAACATTATATACACTTCCAAATCATGCATCAGAAGGAAAAGCAGTTCAAGAAAATGTCCCACAATAAAACGAATCATTATCTTATATTGATCTGACATCGTACCACAACAGACACTGAGTACTGAATTTAATGGTTGTATCCGATGAAGTCCTTCGCTGATTTTATCTGCAAATGTATGATATAACTCTTCATCATATTTTGTGAAGTCAACCTTGTATACGCCGTCATATTTAATAAAATCAACCTCATGTACAGCACTTTTTTCTGTTGGGAAAGATCTGTCAACAAATTCTGGATTCACTTCATAAGCCTGCATTTTATTATTCTTTTTTTCAGATTCATACATCACTTTAAATAACCAGTTTACAAGAACCGGTCTTGTCAGAAGTCCCACATAAAAGTACGGGAGTTCTTCAAACAGCCACTCATAAAAACGGTCTGTAATCATCAGATTTTCAGGAAGCCAGCTGCCTTCCTGATTCTGTTTCATATATTCGTCTATTTCATCATGAAAACTTCCCAATTCGTCATCTTCCAGATCAAATACATCTTGGAAGAAAGCTTCCATAATCGTATAAACTGCTGCTTTCGATTTTTCAAATTCCAGATAATTGTTCTGTTCCATAATTTTTTATCTCCTATGTAGTATGATTTTATCTTGTTCTTTTATAGCCTTACAACATTGTGCAAGTAAACTATGTTTTTTCCCCTTTTTACTGTTATGTCATGGACTTTCTGTTTCAGTGCCAGGGACTTCCGTGGGCTACGCTGCGCACCACGGAAGTCCTTCTTCTTTCTCTTCCACAAGTGAAAGTTTGAAATTTCGGCAATCCGGATCGTCGAACATCTTCTCATCCAGCATGCTCTGAATCTGAGATCGCATGTAACGGCATCCGAGATTTTTTGTGGCAGCTTTTTCTGCCAGGATTCGTTTTGTCTTATCGTCTACGGAAAGATTCACCATATACAGCTTCTCAAGCTGACGAATCGGGGACATCTGTTTTCTGCTGTTCAGAATGTGCTCAAAATCATCGACAGTCAGAGCATTTAACGCTACGATCTGCTGGATACGTCCTGCAATCTCCCGACGGACATTTCCGTACTCAACGAGATCTTCGATTGTGATTGACTCAGCTTCTTCATCAGGAGCTGTATTCTGGAAGAATCCGATTGTTGCCGGTTTGTCTTCACGGTTCTGAAGCAGCGTCTCAAAACTTCCGCAGAAGACAAATGAAACATGACTGCAATCAATTGTCGTCTTTTTGGCATCATTGCCTTCTGAGACGAAATCAACTTTATCGCCGTCCATAATCTTCAGAAATTCATTCTGGATTTTTCGGGAATAATCTACTCCGGCCGACCCGATCGATGGCTCAAAGAGCTTGTCTGCCTCATCGATGACAATCAGCATTTTTTTCACTTTTTCGGCAGGCTCCTCAAGGAAAATATCTTTTACGTGATAGCTGCCTTTCCAGCCGTCACAGGCAATCTGAGGACCATTCACAATTTTGATGAACGGGAATCTCTTCTGAAGGGAGCGCCAGATTTCTGTTTTACCACATCCGGTCGGTCCGGCAAGAATCATATTCCGTCTGCGTCCTTTCAAATGATTGTAAAGCATGATTGCTGCTGCTTTTTTTGCATTCTCCTGTCTGTAGACATTCTCGTCCAGATATTCGTAGATCATCTGTGGTGTCCATTCGACTTCGCCTTCGTCAAATGGCGTCTTATCAAAAGTTGTTTCGAACTCTGGCTCTGGCTTTATATACTTATAAGTCTTACGCTCTGATGCTTCAGCAAGAATCTGAGCCAGCTTATCTGTTTCGCTGAGACTTAAATCTGTATTGACCAGTGCTTCAAGGAGAACCGCCCCGGCTGTCGCTTCCCGGTTTTTCTTCCAGAAGCTTGCAAGTTCTTCTGTAAAGTCCAGAAGTTCATAGTATTCTTCATCGCTTATGTCATCATACTCTCCGGCCTTTGCATCAGCTGTAAAGGTTACTGCCGGATTTGTCATCGTGACGTCAACTCCGCCCTTTGTCATAAGTCCGATATAAGTTTTCCAGAAATCAAAAGCTTTTTCTCTTAACATAAATGTACCCTCCCAGGTTTGTTTTCATTTTCGATTGAAAATATATGTTCAAATGTGTTTGTTTTCATGTGTTTCTTTGTTTATGTCTCTATCTTACTACATCACATTTTCACATCTGTAACCGGGAAGGGTACCTTCTCATCTTCTATATAATCTCCGCAATAATAAATGTTGCATTATCTTCCGCTCCCATGCGGTTGACTTCATCGACCATTTTTCCACGCGCTTCCGCTACCTGCATCTGCAAGATTTCTTCCAGGACTTCATCTCTCACCATATCCGTCACACCGTCTGTGCAGAGCAGATACTTATCACCTTTCTGATATTCGAGCTTGTAGAAATCCATTTTCTTAAAATCGTCTTCATACTCCGTTCCGATATAACCGACCAGCGCACTTCGTATATGCCCCGGATGGCGGTAAGTATGATCGGTGGATAACTGCGCAAGCTTCCCTTCACGCAGCCGGTAAATTCTGGAATCTCCAAGAGACATTCCGAAAATGTAATTCCGACCGAACTTTAACGCCGCCATGGTCGTCCCCGTTTGTCTTACCTTCTGCATTTTCTTCCATTTTATAAGATTGGCTTCCATTGCTTTTGCAATTTTCCACATACATGCTTCATAGTCAGCCTCTTCTCTCGATCTCCATGGGCATTCTGCCTTCGCTAGTGTCACTGCCGCAATATACGAAGCCATCTCGCCGCACGGCAGGCCGCCGATTCCGTCGAACACAGCAACCCATTTACCTGACACATCAGCCTCTGGCGCATGAAGGATTTCACCTATAGGATTATCTTCCAGTAATTCTGCCACATCGAAATCATCGAAATCCGGAATCTCCCCATTCTCTTCCGCTTCTCTATAACTCTCTTCAATAATCTGCAACATTTCTTCAGACAGTTCTTCTTCCTCCGGTTCCACTTCTTCCGGCTCTCCTGACGTCAGACGCAGCGCAATTCCCCCGTCCGAATCCATGTATTGCCCGTTAAAATAAAAATTGTCTTCGTTCGTGTCCCGGAACTCGCCGGTCATGCTGGTACATACCGCTTCCACTTTCACCAACTTTTCCTTATTCTTCGTCATATGACTTCTCCCATACTCCTGCAAATGTATCTAACAGATCTTCTGATACGACACACATCATGACAAATGCCTCATACGGGTTGACCGGATATAACTCGATCATTCCCGCTTCTATTAACAAATCATTGATCTCATCTACAAATTCATTAAAACGTGCCGGTGCACTTTTCGTCAGTTTTTCTTCGTCCAATGCATAAATCAGGAAAATCAGTGTAATCAGATCAAATCGCTCAATCGGCTTACCACCTAAAATTCCATTGATTCTGGCACGGCTCAGGCGTTTGCTCTTGAACTGTTCTTTCAGCTTTGCAAAGGACATCAGATTACCATTATCTGTTACAGCCACTCCACTATACAATATGCTCTCCATTCTGGACGGATTGATATCTTCCGCTTTCAGTTCCGCCTGTTTTCCATCTTTTTCAATCAAATCCGGATAACGGTTCAAATGCTTTGCACACAGCTTCTGCGCTCTCTCGTACAGTCTCATAAACACTTCCCGCGCCTGTGTCTCACGTTTTTTTGCAACGCCAAGCTGTTTCAGATAATGTAAATATTTCTCCAGACCTTCCTCGCTGCTCACATACATTTTCGGGTCATTCTGCATTGCCTGCCACATATGATTCTCCCGAATGGACGGATCTTCTGCCTGATTCTCATAAGCTTCAAGAAGCTTCTGCGCCTCCATCCAAGACTTTCCATTATACCTGCAGTGCCAGTAAATCGTTTCCGAAGGACTCGTAAAATCAAAATCCGGCTCCTTTAATACCAGTGTCAGGAATTCAGAAATCTGTTTATCATTCATATCCAGTCCAAATCCGATATAAAACATATTCTCACGCTTTACACTCTCTGATGTCAGCCAGCGGTTCGCTTTTTTCTTTAATTTCTTTTTTTCTTCTACATCGTTCGGATCATAGCAATCGTTTCTCGCAAAGATTTCCAACAGCAGCTCATGATAATTTGTGACCTGATTAAAGTTTTCTTTAATCCCTGCATATTCATAAATATATCTTCTCAAAAAGTCTTTAAATGATACAATCTCCATGATGTTCGTCAGATACTTATAGATCGTATCTTCACTCGCTCCCTGGAACTGATCTGACTCAATCGTATCATAAAATTCCTTCATAGCTGTAAGCGTGAAGTTCTGTGGACGGATTGTTTTCTCCTCATCGTAATCCAGTATATTTTTCTTGGACATATTTTCCTTAGACATCTTTTCTTATCTCCTTTTCCTTATTTCCGATACTTTTTGCATTTTCCAGATCTGCTCTCATATCTGCCGCAGACTGATAACGGTCTTTCGGTTCAAAGGCACATGCTTTTAAAATAATTCTTCTCAGCGGTTCAAATGCTGTCTTGGGCTCCGGCAATTCTCCCTTACAACGAGCATTCATCTGAGCAACTGAATCATGGAGGTCCCAAAATGGCAGCCTCATATCATTTGCAAAATAATATAGTACCATTCCCAGCGAATAAATATCTGCACTTTTATCATAAAATGTATTATATACTTCCGGTGCCATATAATTTCTCGTACCAATTACTGTCATCGATCCATCATCCCACTCTCTCGCAAGACCAAAATCGCCAAGTTTAAAAGTTCCGTCTTTCGCAACCATAATATTCTCCGGTTTAATATCCCGATGCAATACATTTTCCTTATGGCAGACCTCCAGCGCCTGACAGATTTCAATTCCAAGCCGGATGATTTCCTCCTGATTCATGCGTTCCTCTGTAAATTTGAAATCCTGATTTTGTGAATCGCTGCTTTCCAAATTACTACTCTCCAAATCCTCTTCCTCCGGATAAGCATAGTCCATCAGCTCCGTAAGATATTCCATCTGTATGTAGGCACGCCAGTAATTTTCCTCCGGCATTTTTTCCAGACAACTGCCTTTAATTTGGACAATATGCTTCTCATCCATAAATGATTCCAATATATTAACTTCCCTTGCAAGCTTGTTAAATTCCTTACCAAAATCTCTTCTCGCGGCCGCTATGTCATTACGATATTGGAATCTGATTCTTTTTTTTGTAAGATTTTTCTCGATAACTTTTAAAGCCCAATATTCTTCCTGATCCGTTCCTTTATTTCTCACCATGCGGTAAACAGCTCCATAAGAGCCTTGCCCCAGTAGTTCATCAATTTCATATCCATGAGAACTCCACTGTCTTGGCAGCTCCGGAAATTGTAGATTTCTCATCAAAATCTTTCCTCCACAATGTATTCACAATATATTATATATGACATTGTATCAGTCCTCTGACAACCTTTCAACACACTTCCTCCTGTGGCGGAAAATTTATGGATTCCGTTGTCATTACAAAATCACTATTCGAATCCTTTACAATAACATCATCAGATTACAAATGCAGCAATCTAAAGGATTGGAAAGGAGTTATGGCATATATTTTAATTATTTACAGTATTTATGAATTTCTCAAATTTTTGTTTTTAGCTACGCTCGGAGACATCATCACCACCTTCAAAGGTAATTATGACAGTCCGGAGAGAGACAAGGCAGTCAAACGAGATCTGTGGATATTCGCAAAAAGTGTTATTGCTCTCATTATTGCCTGCATATTGTTTTAATTTTTAATATGATTTACAGCAGGCTTTCTATATGACAGCCAGTAAAGTAGCCCACAGCATATTCATTGCCCTCCAAAAACCACTTGATAGGTTTAGGCGCATTGAGAAATAACTTCCGTGCGTCCAGACCTATCTTTATATTTAAAGTTTAAAGTTCATTTTGGTATCTAATCTAGTAATTTTCAATCATCCAGAATATAATGAAAAAGTATCAGCTTTTTAATTAAAATCGCAATTCTAAAATAAAAGGAACAAAAAAAGATGACATTTCCAAAATTACCAATACAGTGGAGCGAGAACGGCTATGAGATTACAGAAGAATTAGGTCATGGTTCTTACGGTTCTGTTTATAAACTAGTAAAAGATAAAGGAACGGAAAATGAAGAGGTTTCGGCCCTGAAAATTATAAACTGGACATTGGATAACAATACGGTACGGTATGAATTTACCAAGGATTGGGACGAAGCCAGAAAAAGCTACGCGCAACGATTCGACCAGAGGACACAAGAAGTGAATCTATTAGAATCATTTGTGGGAATGAAGACGATTGTGCAGTTGAAAGGAAGCTGTACGGAAAAAATGCCGGAGTTAAATTACTGGAAGCTTTATATCCAGATGGAATATCTGAAAGATCTGATGGATTTTGCAGACGAATGTAATGGACTTACAAGAAAACAAATTGTGAAGTTGGGAATTGATATTTGCAATGCCTTAGAAGTATGTCATGCAAAAAATATCATTCATCGTGATATCAAGCCGGCAAATATTATGGTCTCCCCAAAAGGTTACTTTAAACTGGGAGATTTTGGTGTTGCCAGACAGCAGATTTCAGGAACTATGACCGTGATTGGCTCTTATGATTTTATGGCACCGGAAGTTTACAAAGGAATGCCTTATGACCAGACCGCAGACATTTATTCCCTTGGTATGGTTTTATATTACCTGGCAAATGATTTCAAACTGCCTTTTTCTGAAATTCAAAGTTCCATAGACCGGATAAACCGGCGTATGAACGGAGATACCGAATGGGACTGGAAGCAAAAGCTGTCAAGCTGGGGAATTGCAACAAATATCAAGCAAAAAATGTCTGAAGAAATCCTCTATGATACTGTAATGACCGCCTGTGCTAATGACCCGAAAGCTCGATATCAGTCAGCGACGGCAATGAAGCGGGATTTAATGATATGCATGGATAAAATCTGTGCATGTGAAAAAAGGAAGGATAACTGGGAAGCTGCGAAGAAGAAATAAAAAGAAGAACCTTGGACTTTGATTGCCTTGGTTCTTCCTTTTCTTCTCTCCTGTTAGTTTTCCACGTTATAGTCTCTGATTCATGTATTTTTCCACATTATCATCAAGAGTTATCCCACTCAATTAATTTCATAATTTTTTTCACAGCATTTACCACTTTTGATGACAAATACATTTTCTGCCTTTTTCCACATTAAAGTAGCCATTATAATTATCCTTAATTATAATGGCTACTTTATATTAAATTTCATTATATTCATATTTTTTATTATCGGAGGTTTCTGTTGATCTTGTTCCCTGCCTGTTTTCCTTTCTTTTAGAACTATAACATGTAATTCAAAGTCGCCGATTTACGCTTCATTGATTTGATTTATATAACCCTCATCTTCTATATTGAAGTTCCTTACTATTCCCTATCTATAACTTTCTCATAGTAGTTATCGCTATCATTCTCTTCCATGAGATTCTTCAATATACTCTACGACCATCCAGCTATTCCGTCTATAGCATCTCTTCTTTATAGAACTCATTTTTTATATAAATCTCGATTAGTTCGATGTTTCTTTACACATCTTCTAATTCCTTGAATTACTGCGGTATCTTTATCCTCAATATGTTCTGCAAATGTTTTCTCTTTTATACCGGTTATCTTTTCTTCTCCGATTTATCTTTTTTATTCAATCTTCTTACCGGATTTTTATGATCTATGGTTAAGGCTTATTCTGTGGGAACATCCATTTGCCATACCACCAACATATTGACTATTTATAGATTCTGAATTGTCCAACGGTTTAAGCCTCCTTCCTTTCTATTTCGTTCGTCCCTTTCTCGTCAGGACTTCTATCGATGATTCCTAAGGAATTATTCTATCAAATCTTCTTATACGAATTTCGATTTAACCTTTTGGGTTATTTTAGGTTATTCTATCTTAATCTAAAATTTGTTGATTTAATTTTCGATTTAATCTTTTCATTAAATTTTTTTACTGAACTTTTTTGGTTCTTCTTTATCATTTAATTTTT
>OLOO01002398.1_pt1 | contig 10475 bp, 8 predicted proteins | sample 1672621 | NCBI WGS metagenome assembly OLOO01 (sample SAMEA3136706, study PRJEB25190) | human gut metagenome | biome: human gut; feature: human-associated habitat; material: faeces | place: Austria | collected 2013 | reverse complement strand
GGAGAGTAGAACGTTGCCAGGTAAAGCATCTAGTATTAAACTAGATGCTTTTTTTCAAAAATATTTTGGATAGATTAAAAGCATGTTATGCTTTTAATTAGCGATTTAGTGAAAATTTATTAGATCGTAAAAAATTCCCTAAACTAACCTTGTTAAGTAAAGTACTTAGTTAATACTAGGTACTTTTTTTATTAAAAAATATATACTTAAAATTAAATTAAAGATTATAGATTTTAGATAAAGTGTAAAAAAAAGAATAAATGATATTTTATGGAAAATAATTATTAAATATGATAAAATTAGCTGAGGTGATTTTAGTGAAAAGGGTATTTAAAATTTTATTGAGTGGATTAATTGCAATAACATTAGTATCATGTTTTAAAAATGAAAATAAAAATATTAATGAAAATGAAAAATTAGAAGCAACTCTTATATGTCCTGATGGTTTACCAGCTATAGCAATAAGTAATTTAATAGATAAGGATAGTAAAATAGAAAATGAAAAAATAGTGATAAAACATTCTATAGAAAAAAGTACAGATTTACTTTTATCTGAGTTAATGAAGGGAGATGCTGATTTGGCAATTGTTCCTTCTAATTTAGCATTACAGTCATATAAAAAACAATTAGGATATAAAATTGCAGGTACTATTGGATGGGGAGCATTATACCTTGTATCATCAGAGGATATATCAGATTTGACACAATTAGAAGGGTGTGAAATATATAATACAGGAAAAGGTCTTACACCAGATATTATATTTAGAAGAATATTAAATCAAAATAATGTTAATGAAGAAAATATAAAATTTTCTTATGTTGGAGCTGCATCAGAACTTGCACCATTACTTATAAGTGAACAAGCTAAGTATGCTATTTTACCAGAACCAGCATTATCAACTGTATTATCTAAAAATAAAAATATTAAAATTATCTTGAATTTGAATGAGGAATGGAAAAAAGAAAATAACGTTATGGAAGGCTATCCACAATCAACATTATTGATTAAAGAAGACTTTTATAATAAGTTAAAAGAATCTAACTTATATGATGAGTTAATAAATAGATTTATTGATTCTGAAAAATGGGTTAAAAATAATCCACAATTAACAGCTGAAAAATGTGAAAAGTTTAAGATAACTGTAAATAAGGATACAATTGATGAATTAATTAAAAATAGTAACTTAAGGTTTACAAAAATAAGTGATTGTAAAAATGAGTATGAAGTATATTTTTCTATTATAGATCAAGATAGTGAGGGAAAAACTAAGGAATATGATGCACTATTCATTGAAGAATAAAAAATATTTAATTTTATACAATTATAAAATGTGAATAACTTTTGAGACAAATTTGAGACAAAAAACATAAAAAAATCATGTATAATGTTAATGTCTAGAAAAATATAAATATAGGAGTTTAAAAATGCCAAAAGATATACACATGTTAGTAAGTATGATTAATATGAAATTAAGAGATGATGATATGCAATTATCACATGTTCTTTCTATTTATGATTTGAATGAAACTGAGTTTATGAAAAGATTAGATGAAAACGAATATTTTTATGATGAAAGTACAAATCAAATTAAAACAAAATAATTGTTTTATCGAAGAATAGTGATATAATTATGAATACTTAAACGGAGGGAATTTAAATGTTAAAATTAGAAGATTTTAAAGCAGCTAAAAAAAGAGTTGATGAAGTTATCTTACCAACTCATTTAATACATAGTGATGCCTTTTCTGAAGAATGTGGAAATGATGTCTACATCAAACCTGAAAACTTACAAAAAACAGGAGCTTTCAAAATTAGAGGGGCCTACAATAAAATTATGAAATTAGATGATGAAGCAAAGAAAAAAGGGTTAATTGCTTCTTCAGCTGGAAATCATGCACAAGGTGTTGCTTATGCAGCAAAAAAATTAGGGGTCAAAGCAACAATTTGTATGCCAGCACATACACCATTGATTAAAGTTGATGCTACAAAAGCACATGGAGCGGATGTTGTGTTATATGGTGAAGCTTATGATGAAGCTTATGAAAAAGCTGTAGAATTACAAAAAAGTGAAGGATACACTTTTGTTCATCCTTTTGATGATGAAGATGTTATGGAAGGGCAAGGAACAATTGCTTTAGAAATTATGGAAGAACTTCCAGATGTTGATTATATTTTAGTACCAATTGGTGGTGGTGGATTAATTTCAGGTATTGCTTGTGCAGCAAAGCAAATCAATCCATCTGTTAAAATCGTTGGTGTTGAACCAGAAGGTGCAGCGAGTGCCCTTGCCGCAGTTGAAGATGATCAACTTGTTAAATTAAGTGAAGTAAGTACAATCGCTGATGGTACAGCAGTTAAACAAATTGGAGAAACTCCATTTGAATATATTAAAAAATATGTTGATGAAATCGTAACTGTAAGTGATTATGAATTGATGGAAGCCTTCTTATTACTTGTTGAAAAACATAAATTAATTGCTGAAGGATCAGGTATTTTATCATTAGCAGCTTTAAAGAAATTACATTGTAAACGTAAAAAAGTTGTTTCACTTATTTCAGGTGGAAATATGGATGTTATGACAATTTCTTCGATGATCAATAAGGGACTTATTTCAAGAGGAAGAATTTTAACATTTTCAGTACAATTACCAGATATTCCAGGACAATTAGAAGTTGTTTCTCATTTACTTAATGAATGTAATGCAAATGTTATTGGAGTTGAACATAACCAATTTAAAAACTTTGCTCGTTTTTCTGAAGTAGAATTAAGAGTGACCTGTGAAACAAATGGTGAAGCTCATATTCAAGCGATTGCTGATAAATTTAAAGAAAATGGTTATATTATTCAAAAAATTAACTAATCTTATAAACCGCTTAGGCGGTTTTTTATTTTCAATGAGGTGAAGATTATGATTTATAAATATTTTAAAGAGTGTAAAAAATTAATTGTATTGATTACTTTATTAGGCATGCTTATTGGTATGCTTTTTTTTATAACTAAAGATACACCACCAACACTGGTCCTAAAAAAGAAAAAAATCAATATTGAATATGGACAAACTTATTATGCTAATTTTAAAGGTTTAGTGGATACAACAGGAATGAGTAAAAAGGAGATTTGTTATTTAAAAAAGAATGTAAGTATAACGGATAATCTTCAAAATGAAGATCAAAAAAGTTATCCAGCAGTAGGAAAATATAAGATTTTTATAAAATATAATAATAAGCTTTCAACGATTCAAATTATTTGTAAAGATACATTAGCACCTGTACTAGCATTTCCTAAAAATGTAGATGTTATAAAAGAAAGTGATTTAGAAAGTATTGATTTTAAATCATTGATCATAGCTACCGATTTATCACCATTAAAAGAAATTCAAATAGATACAAGTCAAATCGATATTCATAGAATAGGTGAATATCAAGTAAAAGTATTTGTAGAAGATATATATAAAAATAGAAGAGAAAAAGAATTTAAGGTCAATGTTACAGAAAATAAACAAGAAACAACTAATTCTCAAAATAATCAAGAAAATAATGTGAATAAGATTGAAAGTGAAAATAATAAATCGAATGAGGACATTACAATCTCTCAATCAAATGAAAAAAATAATGTAAAGGATCATTTAGATAATGATCATCAACAAACAAAGCCCCCACAAACGGTTTATTGGTATGAATGTTACCTTTGTGGATTATATGTTGATTCAAATGTTTCTTTAGAAGATGCTAAAAAGAAGTTTGATCAAACAAAGTGTACAGATGCTATTGAATTTTCAGGAATAGAGTGGAGACATAGTAGATTTCATTATGGAATTAATCATTCTTAGAAAATTGAAGGAGGAGTAAAAGTGAATTGTGTTTATAAGTGGATTTTAGGTCCATAGGCAATCAGAGATTGTCTTTTTTTATTAGAAATTATTTATGATGGAGGAATATGAAATGAAACAGAAAAAAATATTTGATAAAGTTATGAAAATATTTGCAGTTATGGTGTTTATTTTATCTATGTGTTTTTCACAAAAATATGCTAATAATGTCGAAGCATGGGATAATAGTACACCTCATGAATTTACACGTATTAAACAAATTGATTATCCATGGTGGTGGTCTTCTAAAATAGCTAGTGCGAAAAAATGGTCCACTTATATGTGTAAATATGATAATAAATATGCTTATTGTTTAGAAGCAAGTAAAAAATCACCATCAGCTGGAAAATACCCAGCTCAAGTGATTGAAAATAATGAGGCTGTAAGAAAAATTCTTTATTACGGATTTGGAGGACCAGGCTATGATCAAGCAATTAAAGAAATGTATACAGTTGAATTAAATTCTTGTGTTCCTGATGATTTTGGGGAAAAGCATGGTAACTTTGATGATGGTGCTTATTTGTTTACCCATATTTGGCTTTCTTATGCTTATGGCGGAGATTTAATGGGGTTAAACTTAAAAGATTTCAATGCTAAATGGCCAAATGCAGATGGTAATAGTGGTTATGGAGATAATATTTTATGGGGCTATAACTGGCTTATGAATCAACCTGATATTGGTTATGCTTATTTTAGCCCAAGTCAAGATGGTGGAGTTACAGCCTCTTTTAAGGCTGAATTTGATAAGGTAAATAAACTTCAAAAAACAAATACTGTTAAATTAGAAGGAACAAGTCATTCTACCATTCAAGTTCCTTTACAAAATAATGTTACACTATATAACGTAACAAAAGGAACGATGCAAACAGGAGGGACGGCAACTGTAAATGGTGGAGAAAGTTTCTATTTAACAGCACCATGTAAAAATAGTCCAGAAAATTATAAGTCAGGAAATATTGCGGGAAAAGGTTGTGAAATGTTTACTGCATTAGCTATTAAAGATGGTGCAGAAGGAACACAAACAGAAGGTTCATGGAATTTAGATCCTGATGGAAATAAATTAAAATATGAAGTTGAATGGTTGGATTTTGGAGCGTTACGCCTTTCTAAGGTAGATAATACTTCTGAATTTCAAAAAAATTCTAAATTTAGATTAATTTCAACTTCTTATACAGGATATGATGAAACTTTTGAAGTCACAAAAGATGAAAATGGAGATTATGAATTATTTATTGATTATTTACCTATAGGAACTTATTCACTTACTGAGATTGAATGTGAAGATCACTTTGCACCTGTTGTTGCTAAATGGCAAGTGACAATTGTAAAAGATAAGACAACAAAGAAAATTGTTGTAAATACATTAAGACCAACAGGAACATTAAAACTTCAAAAGAAACTTGAAGACGCACGTCAGGGAGCTGTTGATCTTGCAGATAAAGATATTAAAAAAACAAAATATAAAGTTGTAGCAATGAATGATATTGTTGATACAGTATCCTTGAAAAAATTATATTCTAAAGGGGAAATAATTACTTTAGGAAGTGGAAAATGTATTGTTGATACAAATGATGGTCAAATGATTACTTATTCAAATGGTGTACAAGTTTCAAAAGGAATAATGAATGAAGAAGGAATTATTTCTGTAGATGAAAATGGTCAATTAGAAATGACAGGAATTCCTCTTGGAAAATATCAAGTTGTTGAAGTTTCATGCCCTCAAGGTTATGTTTTAGATTCTACACCTTATGATTTTGAAATTACACAAAAAGATCATACAACAACAATTTATACAACCTCTCATGAACAAACAAATCAAATTACTAAGACAACATTTACTAAAACCGATGTTACTGGTGATCAAGAAGTTAGTGGTGCTAAAATGTCTATTACGGATTTAGAGGGAAAAGTTATTGATGAATGGATTTCATCTAATAAGGCCCATGAAATAGATGGATTAGAAAGTGGAAAAACTTATTATTTAAATGAGGATACAAGTCCAGCAGGATATGTAAAAGCAACGAAAATTGAATTTAAAGTCAATGAAGATGGAAAAATTCAAAAAGTAAATATGAAAGATAAAGTTGTAACGATTTCTAAAGTAACTTTAGGTGGTGAAGAAATTCAAGGAGCTTTATTACAAGTAATAGATGAGGAAGGGAATACAGTTGATCAATGGTATAGTGATGGAAATGAACATCCTGTAAGTGGGTTAGAAGAAGGAAAAACGTATACTTTACACGAAGATTTAGCACCTTTAGGATTTAATTTAGTAAATGATATATCTTTTACAGTTTCTTATGAAAAAGAAAATCAAAAAATAGAAATGATTGATACTTTTGTTAAAGTTTATAAACAAAAAGAAGATGGTAATTTGTTAAAAGGAGCACAGCTTACAGTTGTTTCTACAAAAACAAAAAATAGAATTGATCAATGGATTACAGGACAACATATTTTTGATATTAATGATGTTATGAAGAAAAAAATATTAAAAGGGGATATGTGTCAAGGTAAAAATGAAGAAGGTATTGAATACAAAGTTGTTCCCCAATTAAAATCAAATGATTATTTTTTAATGTTGAAAGATGGAGAAGATGTGACATATTATTGTATAGATATTCAAGGAGATGAGACAGCCCACTTAATACAAGGACTTAATAGTGGGGAAAAATATATTTTAAGAGAAACATTGACACCTTGTGGATATGCAACAGCTAAAGAACAAATTTTTGAAATAAGAGAAAAGAATATTGTTTTAAAAGTTGTTGATGAAGATATTAAAGTGGATATTTCTAAAAAAGACATAACAAATAAAAAAGAATTGTCTGGAGCTCATTTACAAGTGAAAAATGAAGATGGAGAAGTTCTTGATTCTTGGATTTCAACTGATCAAGAACACCGCATTTGTCATTTGGAAGTTGGTAAAAAATATATTTTAGAAGAAACAATGGCACCTTATGGTTATGAAAAGAGTGAAAAAGTCGAATTTGTGATTAAAGATACTGGAGAAATACAAAAAGTCATCATGTATGATCAACCAATTATTCAAGCAATTAAAACAGGTGATAGTTCAAAGTTGAATTATTTTATAATGCTTGGTGCTTTAAGTGGAATTTGTATTTTTTTATGTAGAAAAAGGGATGTTAAATCCCCTAAATCTAAATGATTTCATCAATAAGACCATATTCTAAAGCTTCTAATGGATCTAAGTAGTAATCACGATCACAATCATGAATGATTTTTTCTAATGATTGTTTAGAATTTTCGCTTAAAATAAGTGAAAGTTTTTTCTTTTGTTTGCATATTCTTTTGGCGTTTATTTCAATATCACTTGCTTGTCCTTCTAAAGAGGCAAGAGGTTGATGTATCATTATTTCACTATTTTTTAATGCACATCTTTTTCCTTTGGAACCTGCACTTAAAAGAATAGAAGCCATACTTGCTGCCATGCCACAACAAATTGTGCTGACATCACATGAAACAAAGTTCATTGTATCAAAAATTGCTAGTCCTGCAGAAACACTACCGCCAGGTGAATTGATATACATGTAAATATCATTTTTATTATCTTGTGCTTCTAAATAAAGTAATTGACCAATAATTGAACTTGCCATGGCATCGTCGATAGTTCCTGTAAGTAGAATAATTCTTTCTTCTAAAAGTTTGGAATAGATATCGTAGGCATATTGATGATTTTTATCTTTTTCTATAACGGTTGGTATTAGATGCATAAAATAACCTCCATATGTAATTATAGAAATTAATAATAAAAATTATTCTTTGCGCTGATGAAATAAGTAAAAATTTTTTTAAAAAAATAGTAGAAAATAGTGTAAGCGCTAACGATATGATGAAATGGGAATTATTAGAAAAATAAAGGAAAAATTAATGCATCTTATACAAGAAATCAACGTTGTAATAGTTGCTTTTGTGAAGTTTTTGACTTATAATAATGGCATAAAAGCTATTTACAAGGAGGAATATTAATAAAATGGCAGTAAAAGTAGCAATTAACGGATTTGGACGTATCGGACGTCTAGCATTCAGACAAATGTTTAATGCAGAAGGATATGAAGTTGTAGCAATCAACGATTTAACTAATCCTAAAATGTTAGCACACTTATTAAAATATGATTCAGCACAAGGTAAATATGCATTAGCTGATACAGTAGAAGCTGGTGAAGATTCAATCACAGTTGATGGAAAAGAAATCAAAATCTACGCTAAAGCTAACGCAGCTGAATTACCATGGGGAGAAATCGGTGTAGACGTAGTATTAGAATGTACTGGGTTCTATGTATCTAAAGCTAAATCTCAAGCTCATATCGATGCTGGAGCTAAAAAAGTTGTTATCTCAGCACCTGCTGGAAATGACTTACCAACAATCGTATTCGGTGTAAACGAAGGTACTTTAAAAGCTTCTGACACTATCATCTCAGCAGCTTCATGTACAACTAACTGTTTAGCACCAATGGCTAACGCTTTAAATAATTTAGCACCAATCAAATCTGGTATCATGTTAACAGTACATGCTTACACTGGAGATCAAATGGTATTAGATGGACCTCATAGAAAAGGTGACTTAAGAAGAGCTCGTGCAGCTGCAGTTAACATCGTTCCTAACTCAACAGGTGCTGCAAAAGCAATCGGATTAGTAATCCCAGAATTAAATGGTAAATTAATTGGTTCTGCACAACGTGTACCAGTTCCAACTGGATCTACAACTATCTTAACTTCAGTTGTTGAAGGTGAAGTTACAGTTGAAGAAGTAAATGCAGCTATGAAAGCAGCAACTACTCCATCATTCGGATATACTGAAGAACCATTAGTATCTTCTGATATCGTAGGAATCACTTACGGATCATTATTCGATGCAACTCAAACTATGGTTAAACCATTAGACAACGGAACTACAGAAGTTCAAACAGTTGCTTGGTATGACAACGAAAACTCATACACTTCTAACATGGTTAGAACTATTAAATATTTTGCTGAATTAGCTTAATCTAGCGAAAATATGCTAAATAAAAAAGGGTTTCAAGATAGAAGAAGCCCTTTTTTGTTCTTTAACTCGTAAATCAATTTTGATTTACGAGTTTTTTCTTTTATAGAGAATATTTTGTAAAACAATAAAAAACAATAATTCTAATGTATAATTAGATAAATACTATTCTTATTGAAATATATGATTTGTTAATAAGATAAGTGTATTGTTTAAAATGTAAAAGAAGTAAAAGATATGTAACTAAGAAAATTTAAAGAGATTGTTATTAAATTTATGTAAATAGGGTATTTTATTGAATTATTTTACAATAAGTATTGACTGTGGAGCCACTCCATAGTGTTCAATGATGTTGAAAGGAGGAAAGGTAATATGAAAACAAATGAATTAGAAAAAGAAATAGGCCTTTCAAAGTATACAATTCGATATTATGAAAAGGAGGGGCTTATTCAACCTAAAAGGGAGGAAAATGGTTATCGTGATTATGATGATGAAACAGTCCAAAAATTGAAAATTATTAAATTTTTGAGAAATCTACAAATTTCTGTTGATGATATCAAGGCGATATTAGAAGGTGAATTGGATTTTAGGCATTGTTTAAAAATCAATCAAGTGAACATGCAAAAACAAATAGAAAGTATGAATGAAATCAAAGATACAATAGATGATTACTATGATAAAGATTTACCTTTAATAGAAGAATTAAGTGAAATTAAAAATAATAATAATAAAATGGGGTTAGGCTTTCGAAAAACTACTTCAACAGTTTCATTAGGAAGAAAAATTACACCAGAACTTGCAAGAAGACAATTAATTATTACTTTTATAGGGGCTATTGTAGTTGCTGGGTCATTTGCTAGAATGCCATATGATTTAGGCAATATGAGAATTTTAGTAGGTATATTATTTTTTATAGTGACATTTATGTTAATGATAGCATTTTCTTTCAAACAAACATCTGCAATGATGTTAGATAATACGCTTAATCAATCTATAGAGTTTTTAAGTGATGGTATTTACTATTATCAATTTGATGGGCCAATGAACAATTTTAAATATTTCTTTGCAGTTGTTTTTAATAAAAAACATCAATTTATGCATAAATGTTTATATGAAGATATTGAAAAACTTGAAGTTGTAGCTAAGAAAAATTATATGAGTACAGGAAGTCCATTAGCTTATGAAGCTTATGTTTCTGATTTTAATTTCACATTTAAAAATGGACAAACATTTTATTTTTATTGGCCAATGATTTTAAATGATGATGCAAGATATATTGCGATAATTGTAGAAAAGAAAGTAAAACATATTGAAGATCCCTATAATATTCTTTATGCAATGAAACAAGGTATAAATCTTAATGATTATTTAATAGGAAGATTATAATAAAAGTATGCTATAAAAGAGTCGAATTTTAAATTGACTCTTTTGCATTTTTATTAAAAAAACAAATGAAGGGTATAAAAAATTTGCTATTTTTGATACTCAAAATAGTTTGTAAACACCAAATTATAAAAAAGCATCAAAAAAGATCAATGGGAAAAACGTTGATATAAAGGCAGAAAAAGAGTGAAAAAGAGAAAAAAATAAAAAAAGGACAAGAA
>OLOO01002396.1_pt1 | contig 10475 bp, 7 predicted proteins | sample 1672621 | NCBI WGS metagenome assembly OLOO01 (sample SAMEA3136706, study PRJEB25190) | human gut metagenome | biome: human gut; feature: human-associated habitat; material: faeces | place: Austria | collected 2013 | reverse complement strand
TTGTGGATATTATTGCACCGCCGCACCCATTCCATTTGACGGGTACACTTTAATTTCTCGGTTACGCCCTCGGCAATTTTCATCTGCTCCATGATGATATCTAACCGTTCCTGTGCCTGTTCGTTCAGGTCTGCAAGATATGTCCACAATTCTCCGGTTAGTATCAATGTGTTCAATCTGGCTGGGTGGACTTTTCTCAAATATTCCTGGTGCATCCGTCCGTGCTGATGTGCTTTCCCTCTTTGCTCATGTTGACAATCATATTCGTTGTCATACCGGCGGCAAGCCTTAAACCTTCTTTTCTCATATCACGCTCTATCAGTGTGTGTCAGAGTGGTTTATAGCTGATGTGCATATTGTTTTCCTGCCTTTCTATCCATACCACCGGGGCGGCTGCCCCGGCAGGAACTTTTCTCTTATTATAACACCAATCTTGTGAAATCACAATTTATTCTTGTGGTCTGCCGCTGATACCGTCTGGATTGTGCTTTTCCTTTCTTTTTGTTCCCTTTAATTAGCCATGAACTGGCTGATGCCGGATTGGGTATAGTTCAGTGCCTCCGCTGCTTTGGAAAAACTGCCCGTTTCGCACACTTTCAAGAATATCTCGTATCGGTCTTTCTGTTCCCGCATCTCAAATACTCCATAAGCAAAATTTATAGGTCGCAGTAATTTTATTCGGTTTACTGATATGATACTTCATGTTATACTATATTACAATAGGAAATATGGATAGGAGTTTCAGAATCATGGAAAAGAAAGCAAGCAGTTTCTCCGGACAAATCGGATTTGTCCTTGCTGCCGCCGGAAGTGCGGTTGGTGTCGGCAACCTGTGGCGGTTCCCGTACCTTGCCGCAAAAGATGGCGGCGGTTTGTTTTTGCTGGTGTATCTGGTGCTGGTGCTGACCTTCGGTTTCACACTGCTCACCTCGGATATCGCCATTGGCCGCCGCACCAAGCAGAGTGCCATCCGCGCCTACGAGAGCATGCGCCCCAAGTGGAAATTCCTCGGCATCCTGACCTTTCTGGTGCCAGTTCTGATTATGACCTACTATGCCGTCATCGGCGGGTGGATCACGAAATATGCGGCAGTCTACCTGACCGGACAGTCTGCTGCCGCTGCTGAGGACGGTTATTTTACCAGCTTCATCACCTCACCGGTCTCCCCTGTGGTGTTCGCTCTGCTGTTCATGGGCGTGACTGCTTTCATCGTGTACAATGGCGTGGAGGGAGGCATTGAGCGGGTGTCCCGCTACATGATGCCCATTCTGCTGGTTCTGGTGGTGGTGATTGCGGGTTACGCCCTCACCCTGCGCCACGAGGATGCCTCCGGCCAGATGCGCACCGGTCTGGAGGGTCTGCGCTACTACCTGACCCCGCACATGGAAGGGCTGACTGTCAGCCGCTTTTTGCAGATTTTGCTGGATGCCATGAGCCAGCTGTTCTTCTCCCTCAGCGTGTCCATGGGCATTATGATCACCTACGGTTCCTACGTCAAACCGGAAGTAGACCTGAACAAAGCGGTGAATCAGATTGAGATCTTCGATACCGGCGTAGCCCTGCTGGCCGGTGCCATGATCATCCCCGCCGTGTATGTTTTCTCTGGCACCGAGGGCATGAGCGCAGGCCCCAGTCTGATGTTCGTCTCGCTGCCCAAGGTATTCAACGCCATGGGCAAGGCGGGTGTGTTCGTGGGCATCCTGTTCTTTGTCACCGCCATTTTTGCCACCCTGACCTCCTGCATCTCGGTGCTGGAATCCATCACCGCCAACTGCATGGAGATCTTCCACTCGGGCCGCAAAAAGACGGTGCTTGTGCTGGCGGTCATTTATCTGGCCGCTTCCGCCATCATTGCGCTGGGTTACAGCATCTTCTATTTTGAAGTACAGCTCCCCAACGGATCGGTGGGTCAGCTGTTGGATATCATGGACTATGTCAGCAACAGTGTTATGATGCCTTTCATTGCCCTGCTGTCCACCATCCTGATTGGCTGGGTCATGACACCGGATTACGTCATTGACGAGATGCAGCGCAACGGCGAGACCTTCCGCCGCAAGAAACTCTACCGGGTGATGATCCGATACGTTGCTCCGGTGATGATGCTGGTGCTGTTTTTGCAGTCCACCGGGATCCTTGCTTAAGCCGAAAAGCCCCCGCTGGCTTTTGGGAAACCGGACGAGCAGAAAGGGATTTACCCCGACACGCCCGGTTTCGTTATCATCTGATCCACGCCATTGAGGGTGCATATAAGTATCGGAAAGACTGATGATACCAGTTTTATCGGATGGTTCTGCGGAGCCATCCGTTTTTTTTTTTGCTCAAATCGCATTTTTTAGAGGTTTAAACGCATCTGAATTATCGCAAGAAATTCAAAATAAGCTTGAAACGGTTTTAACAGAATGCTAGAATATAATGTCACTACTTTTATAGGAGAATCCACACAAGATCCAGTGCGGACAGGCCGCAAGCGTTGACCGCAAACGCCTTCCCTGAGGATGTGAAAAAGAGCAAGGAGGCCGGCATGGACGAGCATCTGTCCAAGCCTGTGGATATCGCTGCGCTGGAACAGACGGTGAAGCGCTTCCGCGTTATCCCCCCGAAAATAAATAGTGGAATCGCACGGTTTCGCAGATGACCGACACCCACGACCTAGCAGGGCCGCCCATTTGCGGCCCAGCTCTTTTTTTGTGAGAGAGCAATCATGATGAATCAAAGTATTGGATGGTATTGCGTATGGAACAACAGCCAAATAAAATCCGGCCTATGTTGCTTTCGGCACTTGCCCAATTGAGCGCCTGCCTGATCGTCTGGAATTTTCATATTCCAAATCCAAATATCCTGCTTTTTGTTGTTCTTTCTGCTGTGCTCGTGAAATGCGGCTATGCAGCAGGAATCGTAAGCGGCCTCATTGCATTCCTGTACTCCGCGTTTTTCTTTTCTACCGACCACAGCTTTTTTCTTTACACCTCTTTGAACTTTCAAAAGCTCATTGTGATCGGCCTTGGTATCGCTGCGAACATTCTGCTGATCGGTCGCCTGCAAAGGCAGTTCGATCGCTCCAACATGGAAAAGATGCAGGCCGAAGCCGAGGAAAAGCTTCAAGAAACAACAGAGAGCTACCGTGCAAAACTTTACCACGATGTCTTGACTGGCACGTACAACCGCCGCTACTATGAGGATATCGCATCCCGTATCGTCGGCCCCGCAGGCATCGCGCTGATAGATGTGGACGATTTCAAAATCTGCAACGACACCTATGGACATTACGCCGGAGATATGGCATTGGAAACAGCGGCAAATGCCATCCGCTCCTGCATCCGGGAGTCGGACCTGCTCATCCGCTATGGCGGAGACGAATTTCTGCTGGTCTTACCCGGCATTCCGGGAGATATTTTGCAGACCAAACTGGAACAGATCCGCACGGCTGCACAGATGGCATCCGTACCCGGCTATTCGCATTTCCGCCTCTCACTGAGCATCGGCGGAACGATGCAGGCCATCACCGACCCGATGGAGAATGCGGTTCGCCGGGCAGACCGGCTGATGTATCAGGCAAAGTGCCGCAAGAATGCCGTCACGGTGGAGGTTCCGGGGTGCAGCCTGGCCGCACCGGAAAAGCTTTTGCAGGAAAAATCCCAGATCCTGCTTGTGGACGACTCCAAAATGAACCGCATGATCCTGGCAGAGATCTTAGGAGACGGCTACCATATTCTGGAGGCAGAAAATGGGCAGGAATGCCTGGAAAAATTGCGGGCAGAAGCCGGAAACATCGCACTGGTGCTGCTGGACATCAACATGCCCGTTATGGACGGCTTTGAAGTGCTGAAAGCCATGAATGCCAACCACACCATCGAGGACATCCCGGTCATCATGATCTCCAGCGAGGACTCTGATGCGGCGATCCGGCGTTCCTATGAGCTGGGGGCGAGTGATTATGTCAACCGTCCCTTTGATGCACGCATCGTATACCGCCGCGTGACCAACACCATCAAGCTGTACGCCAAGCAGCGGCGGCTGGTGCAGATGGTCTCTGACCAGATCCGTGCCCGTGAAAACAATACGGATATGTTGGTAGGTGTGCTGAGCCATATCGTAGAATTCCGCAACGGCGAAAGCGGTCTCCATGTGCGACATATCCGCATGATCACGGAACTGCTGCTCCACCGTCTGCTGGAAATCAGCAGCAGATACTCTATTACTGCGGAACAGCAGGATATGATCCCGCTGGCCTCTGCCCTGCACGACATCGGCAAGATCGGCATTGATGAAAAAATTCTCAACAAACCTGGCAAACTGACCCCGGAGGAATTTGAGGTCATGAAGACCCATAGTATGCTGGGAGCCCAGATACTGTACGATCTGGATAATTTTTCCGAGCAGCCGCTGCTGCAAACGGCCTACGAGATTGCCCGCTGGCATCACGAACGCTGGGATGGGCGCGGCTACCCGGATGGTCTGAAGGGCGACGAGATCCCCATCAGCGCACAACTGGTCTCGCTGGCCGACGTATACGATGCACTGACCAGCGAACGCTGCTATAAAAAAGCCTTTTCCCACGAAAAAGCTATGCAAATGATCCTGAACGGCGAGTGTGGATCGTTCAACCCGCTGCTGCTGCAATGTCTGACGAATATCCAGTCCGACCTGAAAGAAGAATTACAGCAGCACAACTGAACAGCAGATGCAATAAAAACAGGAGAATAAAAAAGCCCGAATGAAACACAGAATCTCACGCCGTGCATTTCTGCACGGCTGCACGCTGCTGGCGGCATCGGCTGCCGTTGGCAGTCTGACTTCCTGCGGCGGAACGGACGCGAAGGAGAGCGGTCTTCCGCAGATCATAGTAGGGAGCGACACCTATCCGCCCTATATTTATCTGAACAATGACGGTGTTCCCGCCGGGATCGACGTGGAGATCGCCACCGAAGCATTCCGCCGCATGGGATATGCTGCCCGGTTTGAATCGATCGATTGGGAGCAAAAAACAAATCTGGTGGAAAGTGGCACCATAGACTGCATCTGGGGCTGCTTTTCCATGGATGGACGCGAGGAGATCTACCGCTGGGCGGGGCCTTACATGGTGAGCCGTCAGGTGGTTGCGGTGGATGCCGACAGCAGCATCCAGACACTCGGTGACCTTGCCGGAAAGACCATTGCCGTGCAGAGCACCGGCAAGCCGGAGGAGCTTTTTCTCAGCGGCTCCGATCTGCGGATCCCGCAGACGGTGGAGGTGTTCAGCATCGAAGACCGCAACGTGCAGTACGCGATGATGGCCTGCGGCTATGTGGATGCCATCGCTGCCCATGAGACAGGCATCCTGCAATACATGAAGGACAATTCCGTGGAGTTCCGCATCCTCGAAGAACCGCTGCTGGTCACCGGGCTGGGCATCGCCTTTGCCAAAAACGACAGCCGCGGGCTGGACACCCAGCTGAACGCGGTTCTTGCGCAGATGCGCACAGACGGCACACTGGAGCGGATCATTGGCCGATACCTTGAAAATGCTTCGCAGTATCTGGAGGTGGACACCATTGGCGCATAAAAACAGAACCCTTTCAGATGCAGGGAGATGGGGGATCTATCTGATCGTCGGTGTACTTTTTATGGCCGGCATCGTTTTTCTCTCGGATTGGCGGGCACTGCGCACAACGGAGGGACGTTTCTGCCAGACCCTTGATTTTGTCAAATCGCAGTCCACCAGCTTTGAAAAGTGCAATGACATCGTTGCTGCCAAAGCGCTCCGCCGCACGGCGGTATCGGTGCATCAGCTGGCACAGGACCCTGCGCTGGACCTCTCCGATCCGCAGTGCCTGAAAAAGCAAACGGAGAAGCTCTGGCTCACAGGGATCTCGGTTCTGGCCCCGGACGGTACGCTCCTGTGCGAATCCACAACAAACGGCATCGGCTATGCCCGGTTTGGAAAGCAGCTCAAAAATGATACCGTTCTGGACGTTTCTTCTCACCCGCAAAAGACCTACCTCAAGCGGGTCCTGCTGGAAGATGGGTCTGCTGTGGATGTTGCGGCACATAGGGCAAAAGGCAAAGATGTGATCCTGCTTGCCTACCGCTATACCCCGGCAGAATTTATCAAGGGAACGTCTTTGTCCATCCAGAGCATACTGGACGGCTACTCGGTAGAAACCAGCGGCACATTGTTCATCGTGCAGAACAATCAGGTCATTGCCTCCAACCGCCCGGAGTTGATCGGGCAGGATGTTACGGACAGCCCGCTGGTACAGGAGATCCGCAAAGTCGGAACCGCCGAAACGCTGACCCATACCCATGATTGGAACGGCTCCGGCTGCTATTTTGGAATGTACTGTCATGGAAGATCCTTTGATCTCTATGCGTATACAGATGAAAGATCGGTCTTTCGTGAATCACTTCCGTTGATCCTGATGGCGCTGGTCGGTTACATCCTGTTTGTAATGGTCCTTCAGGTGTTGCGCAGACGCTCCGTGCAGGAGATGGAGCAGCAAAAGAAAGAACAGGAAAAAAAGTACCAGGCTCAGCTGGAAGAACAGAACCACAAGCTGGAGATCGCGCTCCAGCACGAGGGGGCGGCAAACCGTGCCAAGCGGGAGTTCCTGTTCAATATGAGCCACGATATCCGCACCCCCATGAATGCCATCATTGGCTTCACCTCGCTGGCTGCGACCCATATCGACAATAAGGAACAGGTGCTGGACTACCTGAAAAAGATCTCGACCTCCAGCCAGCATCTGCTTTCCCTCATCAATGATGTGCTGGATATGAGCCGCATCGAAAGCGGAAAAGTAAAAATTGACGAAAAAGCGGTGCATCTGCCGGACCTCGTCCACGATGTGCGCTCCATCATCCAGCCCAATGTTTCGGCAAAACGGCTGTCGCTTTTCATTGATACCATGGATGTGGAAAACGAGGACATCATCACCGACCCGCTGCGGCTGAACCAGATCCTGCTGAACATTTTGTCCAACGCCATCAAGTTCACTCCCACAGGCGGCATGATCAGCATTCGCATTTCCGAGAAAAACGGTGCGCCCAAGGGCCGGGCCTGCTATGAGTTCCGCATCAAGGACAATGGCATCGGCATGAGCGAGGAATTCCAGAAGCACATCTTTGAGGAGTTCACCCGTGAGGAAAACTCCACCGTCAGCGGCATTCAGGGCACCGGCCTGGGCATGTCCATCACCAAGAATATTGTGGACCTGATGGGCGGCACCATCGCCATTGAGAGCGAGCCGGGCAAGGGCAGCGAGTTCATCGTGGATCTCTGCTTCGCACTCAGCGGACAAAAGATAGAGCCCAGGCAGCTCCCGCAGCTGGAAAGGCTGCGGGCACTGGTGGCGGACGACGATACCGATACCTGCCTGAGCGTCAGCACCATGCTGTCCAAGATCGGGATGCGGCCGGAGTGGACGATCTCCGGCAGGGAGGCGGTGATCCGCACCCGGTACGCCATGGAACAGGGCGACGAATTCAGCGTCTACATCATCGACTGGCTGATCCCCGATATGAACGGCATCGAGGTCGTGCGGCAGATCCGCAAGGTGATCGGGAAAAACTGCCCCATCATCATCCTGACAGCCTACGACTGGGCCGATATCGAAGAGGAAGCCCGCGCTGCCGGAGTGACCGCTTTCTGCGAAAAGCCGCTGTTCCTTTCCGAGCTGCGCAGAGTGTTGGCAGAACCGTTCTGTGCAGAGCCTGCCCACAAGCCATCGCAGCCTAATGCCGCCAAGCTCAAGGGAAAGAAGCTTTTGCTGGTGGAGGACAATGCGCTGAACCGTGAGCTTGCGCAAGAGATCCTGAAGGAAGCGGGTTTTGTGGTGGACACTGCCGAGGATGGTGAGATCGCCGTCCAGAAGATGAAGCAGGCGGCCCCCGGGCAGTACGACCTGATCTTAATGGACATCCAGATGCCCAGGATGGACGGCTACGAGGCAACGCGGCAGATCCGTGCCCTGCCGGATGCTGCAAAGGCAGGCATTCCCATTTTTGCAATGACGGCAAATGCCTTTGAGGAAGACCGTCAGAATGCACTGAAAGCCGGGATGGACGGTCACATTGCAAAGCCGTTGGATATTCCGCACCTGCTGCAGGTCCTTACAGACGTACTGAAATAAACAGCGAAAAACACCCACATCAAGCGCCGCAGAGGTTTTGGACCTCCGGTGAGCAGCTTGCTGTGGGTGCTTTATTTTTGATGCCTGACAGGGCGGAAAACTGTGGGGACAGCCTGCGTTACTGCACCGCACGGATAGCATCTATCGTGATGTTGTACTGTTCTGTCACACGGTCAAACCATTCCTTTGAGCCTTCCAGGGTACCCGCACGCAGCACCTCGGTCAGCTCATAGGTGGGGTGATAGAGATTGGTAAAGCCAAGGTTCTGGCATACCCCCTTGAGCGTGTGTGCCGCACGGAATGCTTCCTCTACATTTTCTTCCTTTAATGACCGCTCCAGCTTTGGATAACTGTCATCGTCCAAAAACATTCTGGCAAATTTACGGATCATCCCCTCACTGTACAACCGCTTGAGCACATCCTCATAGTCTGCACCCATTTTCTTATAGCATTCCTGGATCGTCATAGTCCCCTGCGCATCCTTTCTTAATTCTTCCGTGGCATTGTGCCGTCATAGTGGTATCTCGTTTTACCTGTGCTTCATCCTTTAACGCAATGCGGCAGGGAATGATCACAGTAAATGTGGAACCAACACCGATCTTGCTCTCCACTTTTCCAATCTTTCTCCGCCCCAGACGGTTCATTCCGGTTTCATTTTCATTCCACTGGTTTCAGAAAGGTCATTGCAAGATCATTCTCGTTATGCTGTCAGCAGCTTTTTTGAATATATACCATTATATAGCATGATTGTAACATTATCGCGGATGCGTTTCAAGAGATTTTACTTGTAAAGGCTACTAGTTTTCTATTATTAGTGCTTGACAAAAAGCCGCCGAAGATACCTTCCAACATGGGAAGAATCCTCGGCGATATTCATTTAGCAGATCAGGATTTTCTCGGATGATACCGGCGGAGTAGACCTTTTCAGCACTACGCACTCATAGGGGCGCAGCGTGTCGGCGGTGTCGGGGTAGTTACCCAGCAGTTTCTCGGCATCGGTCCAGCCTACGGGCAGGGGCTTGGCAATTTCCCGCTCCCGCAGGTTGCAGAGAACCAGCAGCTCCGTCTCGCCGTTGTACCGGCGATAGGCTAACAAATCCGCGTTGTCGGGGTACAAGAACTCGATTTTTCCCGCACTGATGACCGGCATTTTCTTGCGCAGGGCCACCAGCGTTTTGTAAAAGCTGCGGATGGAATCCGGGGCGTCCATTTGGGCAGCGGCGTTGATGGCCTTGTAGTTGTCGGCAATGCCGATCCACGGCGTACCGGTGGTAAACCCGGCGTTCTCGCTCGCGTCCCACTGCATCGGGGTGCGGCTGTCGTCGCGGCTGCGCTGGGCGATAATGTCCAGCGTCTCGGCCTCGGTCTTGCCCTGCTCTCGCAGGATCCTGTAGTAGTTGAGGCTCTCGATGTCGCGGTACTGCTCGATTTTCGTGAAGTGCGGGTTCGTCATGCCCAGCTCCTCACCCTGATAAATGTACGGTGTGCCGCGCATAAAGTGGATGGCCACCGCCAGCATCTCGGCGCTTTCCTTCCAGTAGGTCGTGTCGCTGCCAAAGCGGCTGACCGCACGGGGCTGATCGTGGTTGCACCAGAACAGCGCATTCCAGCCGCCGTGGGCCTGCATCCCCTCCTGCCAGGTCTGGAACAGTTTCTTCATGGCGAGGTAATCAGGCTCCCTCAATTCCCACTTTTGCCCGTCCTTGTAGTCGACCTTCAGGTGGTGGAAATTGAAGCACATCGTCAGCTCGTGATTGCCCTCAGCGGTGTAGCCGATGCAGTTTTCCAGCGTGGTGGAGGACATCTCCCCCACCGTGATCATGCCGTCGATGCCGCCCGCGGCGACCAGCTCCTTCAGGTACTTGTGGACGTTGCGGCCATCGGTGTAGAAGCGGCGGCCGTCGCCCTCGTAGTCGTCCTCATAAAATTCCGGCTTGGAGATGACATTGATGACATCAAAGCGAAAGCCCTTGATGCCCTTCGCCTTCCAGAATCGCAGGATGTCGGCCATTTCCTCCCGCACGGCGGGGTTCTCCCAGTTCAGGTCGGCTTGCATCACATCGTACAGGTGCAGATACCACTTGCCCAGTCGGGGTACATACTCCCATGCAGGACCGCCGAATTTCGACACCCAGTTCGTCGGGTAGCAGTCGGGCGTGCCGTCCTTGAAGATGTAATAGTCCTGGTACTTTTTGTCGCCCGCCAGTGCTTTTTTGAACCACTCATGCTCGGTGGAGGTGTGGTTGAACACCATGTCCAGCATCAGGCCGATGCCGCGCCTGTCCGCCTCGCGGATAAGCTCCTCCAGATCCTCCATCGTGCCGTAGCGCGGGTCAACGGCACGGTAGTCGGCCACATCATAGCCGT